>Ga0255356_1000128_pt1 | contig 48238 bp, 29 predicted proteins | sample HBST100metaG_FD_189944 | JGI IMG/M metagenome (GOLD analysis project Ga0255356, IMG submission 189944) | Peat soil microbial communities from Stordalen Mire, Sweden - H.B.S.T100 | ecosystem: Environmental > Terrestrial > Soil > Wetlands > Peat | place: Sweden: Norrbotten County, Stordalen Mire...
ACCCCGTCTGGTTTGCCCAGAGCAGCCTCGCCCACGCCGACATCTTCGCCGCCGCCTGCACCCTCTGGGGACTGGTCTACATCCTGCCCGCCCTGAACCGTGACTTGCCCCGCAAGCCCTGGGCCGCCGCCGTCTGGTTTTCCCTGGCCGCGCTCTGCAAGGAAACCGCCATCGTAGTCCCCCTCACCCTGGCCGTCGTCAGCCTTGTTGAGAGCCGCCGCGCCCCCGGCCGCGCCCGCACTCGGCTTTGGCGCGAGGCCGCTTGGCTCGCCGGTTGCGTCCTCCCGCTGGCCGCCTGGTACGCCTTCCACTACTTCAAAACCGGCTTCCTCTTCGGCAATCCCGAGTTCCTGCGCTACAACGCCCAGGCCAACCTCTCGCCCTTCCGCATCCTCTCCGCCTTCGGCTACCGCATCCTCCACCTGACCGCGCACATGAACCTGTTCTTGCCGGTCGGCATCGCCATCGCCGCTCTCTTGCTCGACCCTCGCCCCGATCCTTGTCCTGACCCGGCAGAACCCTCCCGTGCCCCATCCTTGCGCCTTGTTTCTGGCGCAAGGGAGGGAAACCAAGACACTCAGCTCCGCCCGTCCATCGCCCCCGCCTCCCTGCGCCGCATCGCCTTTCTTCTCCTGGCCAACGCTCTCTTCTTCAGCGTTCTGGGCGGCGCGCTGCTCACCCGATACCTGTTGCCTATGTATCCGTTGGTGCTGCTGGTGGTCGTCACCACTTTTTATCGCCGCGTCCCTTACTGGCACGCCCTGGCCGTCTTCTCCGCGGCGGTCTTTATCTTGGGCCTCTTCCTCAATCCCCCCTACCGCTTCGCTCCGGAAGACAATCTGGCCTACGCCCGCGTCATCCGCCTCCACCAGGCCGGCATCAATGAACTTGAAAAGCTCTACCCCGGCTCGATCGTGCTCACTGCCTGGCCCCTCAGCGACGAGCTGCTCCGTCCCGAGCTTGGTTACCTCGCTCAGCCTTTCGCCGTCTACCGCCTAGAGGACTTCACCGCCGATCAGATCGCCCGAGCCGCCCAGGAGCCGGAAAAGTACTCCGCCGCTCTCGTCTTCAGCACCAAGTACGACCCGCCCTCGCTGCCCCTTAGCCTCGGCCCCCGCGCCGAAGCCGTCGACGAGCGCTACTTCGGCCTCCACCACGATCTCCCGCCCGAACTCATCGCCCTCCAGCTCCACGGCGACCTCGTCTGGAAGCAGCAAGACCACGGCCAATGGATCGCCCTCATCCGCTTCCCTCGCCAGTACGACGCCCGGCTGGAGCCAGCAGAGCCCTAATCGTGAAATATGGCTGCCCCACCTCTCGATTTCGGAGGCGTGGCGCATCTGCTGATACTCCTCCGAACGGTAGTTGCTGTAGAGACGGCGCAAATCAGTGTCGTCTAGCCGCGGGTTGTAGAAGATAAATCCGCAGGCTTCACACTGGACAAGGTCCACACAAAAGGGTGTTCTGTAGCACATCCGCTCGGCCAGGAAGGGCGCGATCAGGGCACGTTTCAGCCGTCGTATCGCGCCATCGCAAAATCACGCACTTAGAAACCTCAATCATCTGGTTTTCTCTCTCCCCTCGTGCCGACTCTTCGGATTATTGACCTCGACAGATCGCGATGGATCTTTGCGCCTGCGTGCCGAGTGTACCTGGCACACTTCGACCTGGCGCAATTTTGCTTGCTGACAATTATTGGCGGCAATCGAGTGCGCGAAATTCCTCGTCGGAGACCACGGGGCTAAGAGTCCATACCCAATCGCTCTTGTCCTTCCACGCGGGATCGTAAATGCTGGCGACCAGATACTGGACGCCATACTGGTGGCAGGTTGCGCGCGCCTGTTCCGCAGTAGCTCCGTTGAAGAGAGGGTCGATAGCAGCAGCCATGGCTGGGCAGCCGCTGGGATCGCCTCCAAACTCGGAACCACACCATGGCTTGTCAAAGCCCATGGCAGCCTGGTGGTCGACTCCAGCCAAGTCCACGCCCTTCCAAAATTCGTCTGGCTGGACCGGATTGAATTGAACAACGGCGTCTTGAGGAATGACACGGTCAAGTTGGGCATAGCCGAGATACGAGATGTAGGCGTCGTGGGAGAGATTGCCGGCCACGGGGTCGTGGACCGCGCGCTTATGCGCCGCTACGACAAGAGGACCACTAAAACGCATCAGGAGTGCCTGGTAAAGGGTGCTGTATACCCCAATGACAAGAGCGAGCGCAGCGATCGATCGCAGCCAGTGCGGAGTGTTGTGGGGCAAGCCTGTGCGGTCTGCCAATCTCCATCTGGTGATCAGTTCCGACGCCAAAAGGAGCAGGGAGAACTGTAGAGGCAGAGCTGCTCTCCATCCAAAGTCGTTGCTTACCAGTACCCCGGAGCGTACCAGGGAGAGGAGCGGAATGCTGGCCACTGAGATGAAGACCAATGAGCGCTGCGCGGGAGTAAGAGCCGTCCGGCCGCGCCAAGCAGGAACGAGGTAGATGAGGAAGACAAGGAAGTAGAAACCCAACTCGACGGCATAACCGGGCGCCAGCAAAACCAATTTGGCAATGTTGAGTGCCGCCAGGGGGTGGCCGGCTGCAAGGTGCTGGAAGAGGCGTGATGACAGCAGGCCGTCGGGGGGAATCATTTCGCGGACGGCAAACGAGAAGAGGGAACCGCCCTCCATTTTGGATGCGCTATGCATCAGTTCCCACAGGTAGGGCAGGAGCAGCACAATGGCGCCCGCGCCACCAGCAGCCAGCGTCAAAGCGGGGCGGGGCGTGCGTTCAATGACTACCTGCCAGAGAGCCCAAACCAGCATCAACAGGAAGAATGCGAATGTCACATAGATAGAGAGGCCAAAGGCGCTTGCCAGGGCGAGAGCGATAAGGGCCATGCTCGCGGTGGGCCTGTGTTCGCCCTCCTTGCCGGCCATCCATGCCAGCAGAAATGCGGTCATGCAACAAACCAAACTGACGACGTGGTGCGGATCCCAAAGAAGCGAAACGAACCAACCTGTGATCTGGCCCAGCGGCCACACCGCGAGATAACCGGGCGCCGGCCGATGAAAGAAGAGAATGTTTCCGACGTTGACACAGATATCGAGTCCAGTGACGGTGAGCAAGAAGGTGCAGACCAGAAACTGCTGGCGCAGCCGGACACCGGCTATGACGAAGTGCTTCAGGTACAGCCCGATCAAGGAAACCAGAACGAACCCGGCCCACACGCAACTGGCGACGAAGACGTCGCGGGCAGGGAGATGAGCCATACGCGCTACCGAGGCACAAACGACATACCAGAAGTAGTAATAGCGCATGGGGGCGGGGTGTTTGTACAGGTATAAAGAGTTGGTTGGCGGAACACCGGTGCGAAGAACACTCTCAGTCCAGTTGACCCGCGGGGCTTGATCGAAGAAGGCGGAGTTCATGAAGAGCTGGCGGTTGCTCTCGAAATCGACGAGCGAAACAATCACCACTACGATCCAGGCGATTGCAAAAAACAGCGCCTTGCCGCCTAATGGATGCCAGCCGATAGTCCACTTCCTGCCGGCACGGCGCAACTGGAGCCATTCCCTGCTGAGCATAGCGAGCGTGAGCAGGCCACTGGCCAGGAAAAAAACTACCACCGCGGCCAGGGAGAGGACCTTGCCGATCAGTACTGAGGCAATGGTGGAGACGGCCAGAGATAACGGCACGCTCCAGAAGATACGCTCCACAAGCGAGCGTTGCCGGAAGTTGTGAAGGTTGGTGAACCAGGCAGCCAGGTAGCCTGTGCAGACGGTCGCCGGAAGAAAGGCCGGGATCGCCAGGAGGCTATAGATGAAATGTTCTGCGGTAATATTCACGTGGAAAATCTTGATCTCCTGGCTGCCCCAAAGAAGATTCACCACGTTGCCAATCAGGAAAACCTATTATTCCGATTTTCGTGGTCCAGCGACAAAGATCCGCGACGTCGATTGGGTGCGTGGGTATCTTACCACCTTGATAACTTTCTGCGCGGTGAAGATTGCCGGGCAGGCCACCCTGAATCCAGCGCCTCAGCTTTTGCGATCAATACCCGGCTAAGGCCCGCCAGCCCGGCAAAGTTCGCCTCCTCGGCCGGCATCTCGGTCTCGAAATCCTGTAACCGCGAGATGAGAGCGACGCCTCGATCCCGAATCCTTTTCAAACCCCTAGACATTACCGGATGAACAAATCCCTTGACTTGCCGATAACCAGATTACAAGGGCGCTGGCAAAGCGCGAAGGCTGACGGAAGAGCGTGGCTGCAAGGCATATTCGTATGCGGGGGCGAGGAATGGAAAGCCAATTTGAAGAGGATTGCAGCTTTTGCACGGTGCAGGAAATCTGCGAAGCCCTTCCGGACCTCGAAACCGGCCGATCTGAGCAAACTGGACAGTTTGCCAATGGGCTTTTGGGAGACGATTCCGATCCCGACCCTCTCTTCTTTGAAGAGAGCTGGACCCTGGGCGTGGCTGCGGCAGTGGAGCACTTTCAGCAGCGGCGGAAAAGGCAGAAGGAACGCGAGCGTCAGAGCCGCACTTGCCGGGAATTCGACAGTCTCGGGGCGCTGTTCTTCGTCCAGGAGCGAATGTGGTGCGCGGAACACTTGCCCTGGGCACAGGCCCCCCAAACCGATGGACGCCGTGATGCCGGCTGGCCGCTGCAGGTTTCTGAAGAGGCTTCTGTGCGAACCGAAGACCAGGCGCCGCAGGACTGGGAGACGTTTGCCGGGGGCAGCAGCCGCCAGGAAACACCCCACACCATGACGCTGCAACGCGCCTGCCGGCTGCTGGGAGTAACGGCGGCCAGCACGCGGGAGCAGATCAAAGCCGCGTACCATCAAATGGCAAGCCAGTGGCATCCCGACCGGCTCCAGAGCAGAACAGAAGAAATGCGCCGGTTTGCCACGGATCAGATGGCCGCGATCAATGAGGCCTACAGCGTACTGCGCAATGGCCTGCCGCAGGAATGTGACTAATCAACGGCGCTCCAGGACAATAATTTGTTGAAACTTTACATCCAAAGGCCCCATCTGGTTTTGCGGCACTTACGGCAGGCAGACCTATTTAAGCTACCTTATGGGGTTTAAAATTCTCTCTGTAGGCCGGCTTCTGCTCACAAAAGCCAGAAAATGCTGGGAATCCGGCATCCGGCGGTGTTTTGCCATTTTCAGAGCCATTTGGCCCGTCAATTGCATCTTAATCACGTGCTTACCAAATCCAGCAGAGTGCCTTCCCAATGCCGGCGGCAAGAGCTACGGTTTCTATTTGCCGCTGTTTCGGAGGCCACTGCACTTCACCAGTCCGCGCGGATGAGGCTTTCCGCCAAGACCGCTGGAGCAAAAGAGATCGAGGAGAGCTCATGCCACTGAATATTGTCGAGAAGATCCTGAGGAGCCACCTGCGCGAGGGCGAGTATGAAGCCGGCAAGGAGATCGGCATCCGCATCGATCAGACTTTGACCCAGGACGCCACGGGAACCATGGCCTACCTGCAGTTCGAAGCCATGGGCCTTCCGGCCATCCATACCGATCTTTCGGTTTCCTATGTGGACCACAACACGGTGCAGGTTGGCTTCGAGAACGCCGACGACCATCGCTATCTGCAGAGCATTGCCGAGCATTACGGCCTGGTCTTTTCGCGGCCGGGCAATGGCATCTGCCACCAGGTGCATCTGGAGCGCTTCGGCAAGCCGGGCACAACCCTCCTCGGCTCTGACAGCCATACGCCCACGGGCGGCGGCCTGGGCCAGATCGCCATCGGGGCTGGGGGACTGGATGTGGCCGTGGCCATGGGCGGCGGCAATTTCTACCTGACCGCTCCCAAGGTGCAACTCGTGCGTCTTACCGGGAAACTGCGCCCATGGGTCACTGCCAAGGACGTAGTGCTGCACATGCTGAGCCTGCTGACCACCAAAGGCAACGTGGGCGTGGTGCTGGAATACGGCGGTCCAGGAGTGGCCACGCTCTCCGTGCCCCAGCGGGCCACGATCACCAACATGGGCGCGGAGATGGGCGTGACGACCTCCATTTTCCCATCCGATGAAGTTACCCGCGCATTCTTACGGGCCCAGCAGCGGGAGCAGGACTGGGTGGAAGTCAAGGCCGAAGAAGGGGCCGTCTACGACCAGATTTTTGACGTGGATTTGGACAAAATCGAGCCACTGGCAGCATGTCCTCACAGCCCTGGCAATGTAAAAGCCGTTCGTGAGCTGGCAGGCATGAAGGTGGACCAGGTCTGCATCGGCTCCTGCACCAACAGCTCCCTGAAGGATATGCGCACGACGGCGGCGATTCTGAAGGGCGGGCACTTGAACGAAGACCTGAGCCTGGGCATTGCGCCGGGTTCGCGCCAGGTGCTGCAGATGCTGGCGCGGGACGGCAGCCTCGCCAACATGCTCGATGCCGGCGCACGCATTTTGGAAAGCGCCTGCGGCTTCTGCATCGGCAACCACTTTTCGCCCAAGAGCGGCGGCGTCTCCCTGCGCACCTCCAACCGCAACTTTGAAGGACGCAGCGGCACCAAGGACGCGCAGGTTTACCTGGTAAGCCCTGAGGTGGCAGCCTTGTCGGCGCTGGCCGGAGTCATCGTGGACCCGCTCGCCGCTGGCGTTGCCTGCCCCGAGATTCCGGAGCCTGAGGCCTTCACCATCGACGATTCCATGTTTGTTTTTCCCCATCCCGAGGGGCGGAAGGCTGCGATCTTCCGGGGGCCGAATATCGGAGCGCCGCCAAGCAACGCGCCCATGCCCAAAGCGCTGAAAGGCGTGGTGAGCATCAAGGTCGGCGACAAGATTACAACCGACCACATCATGCCCGCCGGAGCGCGGCTCAAGTACCGCTCCAACGTGCCCAAGTACGCCCAGTTTGTCTTCGAGCCGGTGGACGCGGGCTTCCCGGCGCGCTGCCTGGAAAACCGGGAGAAGGGCATCCATAACGTAATTGTCGCGGGTGAGTCGTACGGCCAGGGCTCCAGCCGCGAACATGCCGCCATGTGCCCCATGTACCTGGGCGTGAAGGCCGTCGCCGCCAAATCCTTCGAGCGCATCCACGCGGCCAATCTGGTGAATTTTGGCATTCTGCCCCTGGTTTTTGCCGATATTAGGGACTATGACCGAATCGAGGCAGGCGCGGCCGTGGAAGTTCCTGATTGGCGCAAGTGTTTGGAGCAGGGGCAGCCAATTCTGCTTCAGATTCCCGGCCAGCCGCCCGTGCCCTGCACCTATAACCTCTCCGAGCGCCAGCGGAAGATTCTGCTGGCGGGCGGACTTCTCAACTTCACCAACCCGGTTTCGAGTTCTTTGACCCAGGAGCAGCAAGCATGACCAGGATTCACGTTAAGACCCCCCTTGTCGAGATGGATGGCGACGAAATGACCCGCATCATGTGGGCCAAGATCAAGGAATCGCTGATTCTTCCCTATCTGGATATTGATCTGCGCTATTACGACCTGGGCGTTACGAATCGTGACGCCACGGACGACAAGGTCACCGTGGAAGCCGCCGAAGCAATCCAGGAATTTGGCGTGGGCGTGAAGTGCGCCACCATTACGCCCGACCAGGGACGGATTGAGGAATACAAGCTCAAGAAGGCCTGGCCATCTCCCAATGGGACGATCCGCAGCATCCTGGACGGCACGGTCTTCCGCAAGCCGATCACGGTGAAGAACATCACCCCGGCCGTGTCGAGCTGGAAGAAGCCGATCGTCATCGGACGCCACGCCTACGGCGACATCTACAAGGCCGTGGACTTTGTGGTTCCGGAGCCGGGCCGGGCTGAGCTGGTCTACACCCCGGCGGAGGGTGAGCCGGTAAGGCTGCTGATCAAGGACTTCAAGGGCGGCGGCGTAGTGATGGGCATGCACAACACGGACGCGTCGATACGGTCCTTTGCCAAAGCGTGCATCAATTTCGCGGTCTCCGAAAAGATGGACCTGTGGTTCGGCGCCAAGGACACCATCAGCAAGCGCTATCATGCCCGCTTCAAGGAGATCTTCGCCGAGGAGATCGAGGCGCGCAAGGATGACCTGGCCAAGGCCGGCATCGTTTACCGGTACCTGCTCATCGATGACGCCGTGGCCCAGGTGATGAAGCACGAGGGCGGAATTCTGTGGGCCTGCATGAACTACGACGGCGACGTGATGTCTGACATGGTCGCCTCCGGCTTTGGCAGCCTGGGCATGATGACCTCCGTGCTCGTCTCTCCTGACGGCAAATTCGAGTACGAGGCCGCGCACGGTACGGTGCGCCGCCACTACTACGAGCATTTGAAGGGAAATCCGACCAGCACCAATCCGGTGGCCTCGATCTTTGCGTGGAGCGGCGCGCTGCGCAAACGCGGAGAGCTGGATGAAAGCCCGGAGGTGATGGCCTTCGCCGACGCAGTGGAGCAATCGGTCATCGATTGCATCGAAGCGGGCATCATTACGAAGGATCTGATGGCTCTGGTGACGCCGAAACCCGCAACGCACCAGAGCACCGACTCCTTTCTTGCCGCCGTAGCCGCGAAATTGAAGTCGCGCGTGGGATAGGAGCATTTTCACGGTTCCCGTAATGCGGGTATCGTGCTATCCCACCCTAGCCGCAAAAACAAAAACGCGGCGAGGATGGGGCACCCGAGGTAGGTTGTTCAGGAAGAGAAGCCATGAACGAGGAATTGACCATTGAGAGCCTGAATCCTCGCGAAGACAAGCGCGGCGCGGCTGAAGTGAAGCGGCTTCTGCGCGCCAGCGGTCTGGAGGCGGAGGCGGACATTCAAGTGTTCGTGGTTGCCCGCGACCGGCGGCGGATCGTGGGCTGCGCCGGCCTGGCGGAAGGCGTGGTCAAATGCGTGGCCATCGCGAAGGAGCGGCGCGGCTCAGCGCTGGCCGTGAAGCTGATGGACGAGGTTCAGCGCCTGGCCATGAACCGCGGCCAGAGCCATCTCTTCCTTTACACGAAGCCGGACAGGGCGCTGCTGTTCGAGGGCTGCGGCTTCCACAAGATCGTCGAGCTTCCGGGCCACGCTTGCCTGATGGAGAACACGCCGGTGGGCATCCGGGAGTATTGCGAGAGTCTGAAGGCCTTTCGTCAGCAGGGGCAGCGGATCGGGTGCGTGGTTCTGAATGCAAATCCCTTCACGCTGGGCCATTTCTATCTGGTTCGCCGGGCCCTCAGGGAGTGCGACTGGCTGCATGTTTTTGTGGTTGCGGAAGACGCTTCCGCCATTCGCTACGCGGATCGGCTGGATATGGTGCGCGCGGGCCTGGCCGGAATGGATCGGCTGACGGTGCATGGCGGCTCCAGGTACCTGATCTCCAAGGCCACTTTCCCCAGCTACTTCCTCAAGGACAGCCGCGAGGTGGAGACGTGCGGCACGGCAATCGACCTGCTGATCTTCCGCAGTTACATTGCACCCGCGCTGGGCATCACTCATCGCTTCATCGGCAACGAGCCCTTCTGCCGCGTGACCCGCAAGTATAACGAAGACATGTTCAAGTGGCTGGAGAGCGAATCCGTGGAGGGAGCGCCGATTCATGTGGTGGAGATTCCCCGCCTTGAAGTGGACGGCCGCGCCGTATCGGCCAGCGAGGTAAGGCAACTGCTGGCCAAGGGCGACTTTGCGGCGATAACTGCTCTCACGCCCGTTACGACTCTCTCGCACCTGCGCGCCATTTATGCTTTCCCTACCCAACTGCAGGCCAGCCATCGCGCAGCCTGAATCATCGAGGTGGAATGAATGAAGATCAAGAAGGAAGCCATGTGCGGGACATTGGAGTCCAATGATCTGCTCGTGAAGGTGGTGCCTTTTGGAGGGCTGCAGGTGAGCATCTACAGCGAAGTGATGCGCCAGTTCGGCGCGCGCATCCGGGAGGTCGTTGACGAGACGCTGAAGCAGATGGGCGTAACGCAGGGCAAGATTGTGGTCGAGGACAAAGGCGCTCTGGACTGCGCCATCCGGGCACGGGTAGAAGCCGCGGTGCTGCGGGGATGTGAATCCGAGGATCTGGACTGGAGGGCCTTGTGATGAAGAGGCCTCGCCGCAGCATGTTGTTTATCCCAGGGTCGAACGCCGCCATGCTGAGCACGGCCTTCGTGTACCGGCCCGACTCCATCATGTTCGATCTGGAAGACGCGGTGGCTCTGTGTGAAAAGGATTCGGCCCGCCTGCTGGTTTACCACGCGCTGCAACTGCCCGCCTACAAAGAGATCGAGACGGTGGTGCGCATCAATCCGCTGGATACGCCTTATGGCCTGAAGGACCTGGAGGCGGCCGTCAGGGGCGGCGCACAGATTATCCGCCTGCCCAAGACCGACTCTGCAGCGGATATTCAGAATTTGGAGCGCGAAGTTGAGCGCATCGAACAGGAGTGCGGCCGGGAGCACGGCTCCACGCGGCTGATGGCCGCCATTGAGAGCGCCTCCGGCGTTGTGAACGCCGTGGCCATTGCCACCGCCAGTCCGCGCATGGATTCCATCGCCCTGGCGGGCTTCGACTACGTGGTCGACATGCAGACCCAACGGGGAGACGGCAGCGAAATTTTCTATGCCCGCTGCGCCGTTCTGCACGCCGCGCGCGCCGCCAAAATCGACGCCTTCGACGTGGTGTTTTCCGACGTCAACGACGACGAGGGCTTCCTGAAGGAAGTGGAGGTCGCCAAGCGCCTGGGCTTCAACGGCAAATCTCTTATCAATCCACGGCAGATCGAGCTTCTGCATAAGGCCTATGCGCCCACCGAAGAAGAAGTGCGCAAGGCGGAGCAGATTGTGAATGCCGCGAAAAATGCGGAGCGCGAAGGCCTGGGCGTCGTCTCCCTGAACGGAAAGATGATTGATTCGCCCGTGGTTCTCAACGCGCAGCGAATTCTGGCCCTGGCGGGTCTAGGGAGCCTCCGAACAAGTTGATGATTTGAAAGGGAACGACTTCAGTCGTGCCGAAAGTGACGCAAAATCAGCGTGGGCTTTAGCCCCTGAGGAAATGCTTGAAGTGGGATAGGAATTCATCAGAGGTTTTCCTAGCAATACGGAATAATTGCATGACGAAATGTGTAACTCGGCACGCGTCAGAAAGGTATTTTGATGAATAACAATCAGCGCACCCTTTCTCTGCAAGAGCCCTGCCTGGAAGGGCTGGAGCGTTTCCAGAACTTTGCGACCCACACGCCGTACCTGAAAGGCCCGGGGAAGCTCACGCGCAAGGTGGTTGACTCGCTTGAAGAGGCGGTGCGCCGCTCGGGACTGGAGGATGGGCAGACCATCTCCTTCCATCACGCCTTTCGCGAGGGAGACAAGACCATCAATTACGTGGTGGACGTTCTGGCGCGCATGGGTTTCAAGAATCTTACCCTGGCTTCCAGTTCGCTGATGAGCTGCAACACCCCCTTAATCCGGCACATCAAGGAGGGGGTCATCACCAGGATCTACACCTCGGGGATGCGCGGCGAGCTGGCAAAGGAAATTTCGAACGGCCTGATGGAAGAGCCGGTGCACATTCACTCTCATGGAGGCAGGGTGCACCTGATCCAGTCGGGAGAACTGAAGCTGGACGTGGCTTTCCTGGGCGTTCCGGGCTGTGATGCCTTCGGCAACGCCAACGGCACGTGCGGCCGGTCCCACTGCGGCTCGCTGGGATACGCCATGGTGGATGCCCAGTTTGCCAAGAAAGTGATTCTTCTGACGGAAGAGATTCTGCCCTTTCCCAACACGCCCATCAGCATCTCTCAGGACCAGGTGGACTGGATCCTCAAGGTCGACCAAGTGGGCGACCCGGCGAAGATCAGCGTGGGAGCCGCGCGCGTCACCACGAACCCGCGCGACCTTCTGATTGCGCGCCTGACCGCGGACGTTATCGAACATTGCGGGTACTTCGAGCAGGGATTTTCTCTTCAGACCGGCTCTGGAGGAGCGGCCACGGCCGCCACGCGTTTTCTGGAAGATCGCATGCGCCGCAAGGGGATCACGGCCAGCTTCGCCCTGGGCGGCGTCACTGCCGGCATCGTGGATCTGCTCAACAAGGGACTGATCGGCAAGGTTCTGGACACGCAGAGCTTCGACGGCGAAGCGGCTGAATCGCTGGCTGCTTCGCACAAGCACATTGAGGTTTCTACCAACGAGTACGCGAATCCCGACTCCAAAGGGACATACTGCTCACGCCTGGATGTGGCCATTCTCAGCGCGCTGGAGGTGGACCTGGACTTCAACGTGAACGTGATTACCGGCTCGGATGGGCTGATGATGGGGGCTTCCGGCGGGCACTGCGATGTGGCCGCGGGCGCCAACCTCTCCATCGTGGTTGAGCCGCTGATCCGCGGACGCATTCCAACGGTCGTCAAGCAGGTGACCACGCTGGTGACGCCGGGGGAATGCATCGGAGTGCTGGTGACGGACCACGGCATCGCCGTGAACCCCAACCGCCCCGAGGTGGAAGCGCGCCTGCGCGCGGCTGGGCTGCCGGTGATGAGCATCCGCGAACTGTACGAGCGCGCTATCGAGCTGACCGGGGAACCGGAGCCTATAGAGTTTCTTGACCGGATTGTGGGCATCATCCGCTACCGGGACGGGAGCGTCATCGACGTAGTCAGGCAGGTCAAGCCGTGACAGCAGAGACGGCCGAAGTGACGCTGGAAGAGGTGCTGCGGAATCGTGAGCGCCGCGTTGACCTTCAGCGCGATGCCGTGAAGACTTTCGGCCGGCCCGTTGTTTCCATCACTCTTGTAAACCCAGGCCCCGTCAAGGATTCTCCATCAGCGCGCAAGTTGATGACTCATGCTCTGCGCGCCTTGATGACCGCGATGGCGGACCGGAGCTGGAAGGTGCTGAATTGGGAGGTGCGATTCGATCCGACCGGACCCGAGGCTCTGCTGGTGGTGGACGCCGGATCGCTTGAGCTGAAGCAAGCCATGACGAGGCTGGAGGAAGAACACCCGCTCGGCCGCCTCTGGGACCTGGACGTGATCGACCCGCTGCGGGGGGCAATCTCTCGCAAGACTCTGGGAGTGCCTGCCCGGCGCTGCCTGCTCTGCGCAGAAGAGGCCCACGCATGCGGCCGTTCCAGGGCTCATTCTCTTCAGCAGCTTCAGAAGGCCATCGAGGAGATCATTCATGGCTAGCACGGCTCTTGAGGAGGTTGAGTCCATCGAGCGACGGGCTTATCTGGAATGCCGCGAAGACCAGGCGGATGAGGTGGGCGCGCTTGTCTGCCAGGCGCTTCTGAACGAGGTGGAACTGACGCCCAAGCCCGGCCTCGTGGACGGCAACAACAGCGGAGCCCACCAGGACATGGATCGGGCGACATTCCATGCCAGCATCAAGGCGATCGCTCCGTGGTTTCCCGTCTTCTACCGGATAGGAGAATCCACGCGGGATCTTGCCCCAGAAGCTCTGCTGGCGCGGCTCCGTCCCGCAGGCCTCGCCTGCGAAAGCGCCATGCTCCGCGCCACCGGCAACGTGAATACCCACAAGGGCAGCATCTTTTCCATGGGCCTTCTCTGCGCAGCCGCGGGACGGCTGGACTGCGGAGAGGAACTCCCCGATAGGGAGCGCCTGTGCGGGGAAGTTGCCGGGATCTGTTCAGGCCTCGTGGAGGCCGAACTCCTGCGAATCGAGTTACCGCGCACGGCCGGAGAGAAGTTGTTTCAGGCGCACGGCCTGACCGGCGTCCGGGGCGAAGCCGCCTCCGGCTTCAGAACGGTTCGGGAGCACGGGCTGCCTGCTTTTGAGAGGATACTGACTCTCGGAGGAGGAGAAGAAGAAGCCCTCCACGAGGCTCTGCTCCACCTGCTTGCCGTGAACCACGACACCAATCTGGCGCACAGGGGCGGCCTTGCGGGCCTGGCCCATGTGCAGGCCTGGGCCAGGAAACTCATCGAGGCTGGCGGCGTTCAATCCACCCGCTTTGAGGCCTGCATGCTCGACTTCGACGCCGACCTGATCGAACGGAAGCTGAGCCCCGGCGGCAGCGCGGATCTGGTGGCCGTCACATGGTTTCTTTCGCAGTTTCCCGAGCCCTGTTCGCGCCAGCCGCAAACGCAGAGACAGGCTCGTCCAGCACGCGTGGGTACCGGTGACTAGAGCGGTTTCGGGTTGGCTGTTTCAGTCGAGATCGAGACCTGTGCTCTCCCACCCTTTCCGCGATGACACTGCGGAAAGGATGGGGCACCCGCAAACGTAGAGGCAGACTCATCCAGCACGCAAGATTGGCTACTAGCGCTTGTAGCCAATCTTGCGCAGAAGATCATGCCGCCAGGCGATGTCGTCCTGTCCTTCAACGCCTTTGGGCGATGCGCCGTCAATCACGCCAAGCACTCCCCGTCCCTGGTCCGTGCAAGCAACAATGATCTCGACAGGATTGGCAGTGGCGCAGAAGATCGAACAGACTTCGGGCACGTTGCGAATGGCATTCAGGACATTGATCGGGTAGGCCACTGACAGGACGAGAACAAAGGTGTGTCCGCAGGCCAGAGCCTGGGCGTTCTTTACGGCAATCTCCTGAAGCGCCGGATCATTGCCGTCGAATCTTGTCAGGCAGGCTCCGGAACTTTCATTGAAGGCCAGACCGAACCTGGCCTGTGGCGCCGTCGTAGCAACCGCTTCGTACAAATCTTCGACAGTCTTGATGAAGTGCGATTGACCAACAATGATATTTGCATCGGCCGGAAATTCCATGCGAACTGACTTGATGTCGATCATCTTTGGACCCCTTCCCTTTCCAATAGGATAGTTCCACGTTTTGATCGGGCGTACGGATGCGGTTACGGCTTGTCAACGCCGCTCGGCTCTTGTCCTTCCTGAGCCTGATGCTGGTAGCGCGCGAGATTTCCCCGCAGGTCTGTTGCCAGAGCCTCGTTCTGCTGCTGGACGGCCAGGTCCAGCGCGTGCTGCGCGGTAACCACCGCCTTCTGATACTCCCCTGTCTCTGAGTACATGGCCGCGAGCATCTGGAGAATCGACGGCTCTCGTTCTCCGGTGAAATCGGCCGCCGCCTTGAACTGAGGCAGGGCGTCTGCAAAACGGCTGCTTGCCGCCAGAGCGCGCCCCAGGTTGTACCGGCACTCGGCGGACTGCGGAGCCAGTTCAACGGCCTTCTGCAATTCGGCAATAGCCTCGTCCAGCCTTCCCATACGCCCCAGGATGACGCCATAGATATTGTGGCCGTCAGAGGACTTGGGCGCCAACTGGATTCCCTTGGTCAATTCATCAATGGCTTCCTGGCGATGGCCGCCCATCACTTCCAGCATATGGCCCAAGTTGATGTGCGCGAAGCCGTTGTCGGGGTTCAACTCGATGGCCTTCTGAATCTGCGTCAGGGCCTCGTCCGTGTTGCCGGTTGAAGCCAGCGCGCTGCCCAGATTGTTGTGGGCCTGGGAACTCTGGTCGTTCAGTTCGAGAGACTTTCTGTATTCGGCGATTGCTTCTTTGGTTTGTCCCGTCGCGGCCAGCGCCATTCCCAGTTCGTTGTGGACGCGGGAGTCTTCCGGGTCCTTTGCCACCGCATCTCTCCAGGCCGGAACGGCCTCGGCGAAATGATGGCTCTCCGCCAGCCGCACCGCAATGTCATAGTCCTTGTAGAAATCGAGCGCGGGCGTGTCGATTTGCTCAAGGCCATCCGGGCCGATGTTCATGAACTCGGGAATATTGACGGCACGATTGGAAGCCGTGGCGTCTTCCACCATAATGGCCGGGCTGGCGTTTCCCTGTTCGTCAATATGCGTCAGATACAAGTGCGTATAGAGGAAGGGGCTCTTGGAGGAAAAAGCCAGCCAATGCCCGTTGGGAGAGAAGCTGTGCCAGGAGTTCATCACCGGCAAATTCGATTGCAGAGGCCGCGCCTCGCCCCCTTCAAAGGGCACGATGTAGAGTTTGCTGTCCGGGCGCATGAGCAGGCCGTTCTTGCATTGAACAAAGACGATCCACTTGCCGTCGGGCGAGACCTTGGGAAAGCTGTTGCTCATGCCGTTTTCCGACGCGCCGACAATTCTCTCCGGCGTGCCGCCCTTGCCGTTGTTGAAGGGAATCCGGTAAAGGTCGTACTGGATTTGCGTCTCATTGGGATCGTTGGCATACATGGACTTCGGCTGTCCGGGCGGATACGGATCCCTGGCGACGGCGCTGGAGTAAATAATGTACTTCCCGTCCGGGCTCCAGAAGGCCGCGGCCTGAACCAGATTGGGGTCGTCGCCGCCCGGCAGCGGCGTTAGCTTGCCCGTCGCCCGGTCGTACCAGGCCAGCACGCCACGGGTGGGATAAAAGACCTGGCCGAAGCCATAGTGGCTGAAGTAGAAGCCGTTGTAAATCCGCTCGATGACGTGCGCCTGGTGCGTGTGCGGCGCGTCGATGGAGGTGATGACATATTTTCCATCCGGCGAAACCTGGCTCATGAAGCCGAATCGCTTCTGCATCCTCTCATCGGAAAAGGCACTCCAGTGGAGGACGTAATCGTTGCTGATGGAGCTGTTCTTTTGGATGGGCAGCAGGGCGTAGAGTCCCTTGTCGTTCTGCGGGCCATCCACATCCAATCCCAGGTACTTGCCATCGTTGGAGATCGAGTGGCAGTTGGCGCAGGTGGGCAGGCCCTCCATGACGGTTTTGCTCTGCGTGGCGGAGACGTAGCGCAGCTTCCATTTGATTTTGGGCAACGCGGACTCCGGCAGGGGCTTGATGACGCCGCGCTGCAGTGTATCCGCCTCCGGCGCCAGCAGGGGAACATCGCGATAGAAGATGGGCGCGCCAACCGGATATTTTGAGGTTTGCACCGTTGCCTGCGCATGGGAGAGCGGCTCCTTGTCCTTCTCGCTGGCATAGCCGCTGATGATGACCGTGGCCGGCTGCTCGACGGAGTGCTTCTTGATCTCTTCCCAGGTTTTGGGGTCGGGCCGCCAGGTGTGCGTCCGCTTTTGCTCATCTGAAAGCGTCGGAGGAACATATCCCTCCAGGCCGGTGTCGAGCGGCTCAAGCTGCATCATTTCGCCATTCGACCAGGCCTTGATGGAACGCGCATGTTCGCCGAAGACTACTTCGATGCGCCAGACGGTGGCAGGGGTGCTGTCTCGCCACGCAAATTGGGGGGGGATGATGTCGAGCGGATAGATCGTGCCGTTCACCGGCACATCGATGGCAAGCGCCGGCTGGGCAGCCGTATCCATCGCCACCGCCTTAAGGTATGGCCGAAAGCCTCCTGAGATTACCCTGGATACCGCCTGTGTTCCATTGCCGGATGCTCCAGCCAATACCACTCCTGCCAGTCCGGCTCCAACGGCCAGCATGACAGACACAGCAACCAAGAATCTCCGCCCCATGAATTCTCCCAAGTGGTCGCTCTGGATCTGAAGTTCGGAGCCGCTCCCATAAACTATCTTGAAGAGATGGTCCGGAGATATCCGCGTGAGCAAATCCCGTATCTCATATTTTAGCAAAGCAGATGAGCAATATTTGCCGGAAGCAACGCTCTGCGTGGCCAGTACGAAAGTACCGAAGTTCGCATAATCAGGCGTTGCAGTATTTGCCTTTCCCTTTTGCCATGAAGGTCAGAGCTATCTGCGGCTTCCAGGTTGAATCGTCAATCTCAACGTATTTCTTGTAAATGGTCTTGGCCGGGCAACCTTAAGATACCCGAAAGGTTGAGGCACACATCGTCTGAACGCTAAAGAGATAGAAACTTCGGATTGTCCTGAATAAAGTAAAGACGCATAAAAGTCAAAGACGATTACAGATCATGGCAAAAAATAGATAATGAGCAAGGACGCGCAGTTCCGATATAATCCGTCACAACGACAATAGGCTTCTTCAGGAAATTCACAAGCGGCTTGAATCGAAAACGCTTTCAGGCAGAGGACATCTGGAGAGTTGTTGCCTACACTACAGCAAAGAAATCGGGATTGCGCATGATTCATTCGACAGGGAGTACACAAGAACCGCAGCCACGGAAGATTTCCGGCTGGTGGTACGCTGGGCTGCTTTCGGTTCTTCTCGCTTCCATGGCTTCTGCTCAAACGGCCCCTGCAACGCCCCCCGCTGCCGGGGTCGCAACGGAAACCCCAACCGCGAGCACGATTGTCAATGAAGTCTCCCTAGACCTGGTGGTTCACGACAAGAAGCACCGGTCCGTTCTGGATCTCAAGCCGGGCGACCTTGTGGTTACCGACAACGAGACTCCGGTTACGCTCAGCGGGTTGCATCTGGTGGCCGGGAACGCGGAATCTGGCCACCAGATCACGCTGGTCTTCGACCACTTCAGCGGCTCCGGGGCAAAGAGCGCGCAGAACCTTGCGCTCAAGATTCTGAAGATGCTGCCGGCGAAGGGATATTCCTTTGCGCTGCTGGATTTCAGTGGGCGTCTGCGGCTGATTCAGGGCTTCACGGATGATCGAAGCGCTATCGAGCAGGCGGTAAGAACAGTTACAGATGCATCTAAAACAAGCACTCCGATCATCCTTTCGGCAACCGGCATGGTGGTGAAAAACCCTAATGATCATTCTGACGACGAGAGGGCCAAAGCGGCTGCACGCGCGGAGAAGGACCTGATTGCCATTACCCGCACCGGCGCCAATTCCTCGGGAGCGCATATGGACGTGATGATGCGCGCCCGCTATCAGACCCTGCTAGCGGCGCTTGCCGATGCACAGCAGATCCGGCAGGATCAGCACGCCCTGCCAACGCTGGCGGGCCTGCTGGCCCTAGTGCGTTCGCAACAGCAAATCCAGGAGAGAAAGGCCATCATCTATTTCACCCAAAACATGCAGATGGATTCAGCCGCCAAGGATATGGTGCGCACCATTACCGGAGCGGCCAATCAGGCGGGAGTGAGCCTGTATGTCGTGGACATGAACGCCATGGACGTAGGCGGAGAGCATCAAATCCTGAACGCGATGCTCAACGGAGGGCAAGCGTTCAATTCAATGCCGGTTTCTGTTAATGGCGCCCCGGCGAAAGCTCCCCTTCAACAGCCGTCCGGGTTCGGAGCGCCGGGCGGCGGGGCCTCAGGCTCGGCCACTGATTTCATGATGCGGTCGGATGAAGGAAACACGTTTGCCACGATCAAGAGCCCCATGGCGGATTTGGCGAAGGGTACAGGGGGCGCTTATATCGACGCTCAGAACAACACCAAGAAGCCTCTGCAACAGATGCTGCAGGACATGACGACTTATTACCAGGCTTCCTATGTTCCCCCTTTCAAGGAATACGACGGATCGTTCCGCACGATTGGCGTCAAACCGCTTCGGGCAGGGCTGGACATCAAGACCAAAACGGGATATCTGGCGCTTGCTCCTAGCGAAAAGAGCGGAATCAGGCCATTTGAGGCGCCCCTGCTGAAGCTGCTGAACGGAACGGAGTTACCCTCTGACCTGAAGTTCCGCGCCGCGATTTTGCAACTCGGCGAACTGCCGGACGGCAATACGAACACGCTCGCTGTCGAGGTGCCTGTCGCGGAGTTGCAAATCAAGAAGGACACACATACCAATCTTTTTTCGGCGCACGTCGTAATTGTGGCCCAGATCAAGGACAAGAGCGGCACCGTCATCGAGCACTTCGGCGAAGACATCGCGCGGCGCGGCGCCCTGGAATCCGCCGATGCGGATAAGTCGGCAGTCATTACATTCCAGCGTCACTTCCTCTCCATCCCCGGCGCCTACGTGCTGGAGGTTGCCATCCTTGACCAGTTCAGCGGAAAGGCGAGCGCAGAGCGCCTGAATTTCGAAATTCCTGAAATTCAGAGCGGCCCGGCGCTGAGCGAGATCGCTCTTGTCCGCAAGGTGGATGCGTTCCATGAAGAAGACGATCCACTGGAACCGATGCGGTTTGAGAAAGGCAGAGTGACGCCCGATCTTTCCGGCCGGTTGCCCGAGAAAGCGAAATCCGTTTCGCTGTTTTTCCTTTTGCATCCTGATCCGAAGGTTTCCGATCCCCTGACCTTGGAGATGATTGTGAACCGGGATGGCATTCCCGGACGCCGCACGCCGCTTCCGCTTCCGCTTCGGGACGGCATCGCGACGGATGCGATTCCTTACATGGCTAACTTCCGGGCGAGTTCTTTGACCCCCGGCTTCTACCAGATACAGGCGATCATTACGCAGGGAGGAAAGACTGCGGAGCGCGTTGCCTCCTTCACTGTCGAAGGAGCAGCTGGTGCTCAAGGCGCAGCGGCCCCGGATGCGAAGCTGGAGCTGGAAACCGGCGATCTGCACGCGCCCGGTCAGCTTGTTATTTCGGCTCTTACCAACCCGATTCCCGCCCCCACTGCGGAGGAGGTGGCATCCATGATCGGCGATGCCCGCCAGCGCGCGATTAGTTACGCCGATTCGTTGCCGAATTTTCTCTGCGTCGAAGTAACCGACAGGTCTGAGGATCCAACAGGCTCGGGAAGATGGAAGCACCGGGACACGATCGCCGAGCTGCTCCAGTTCCGCGACAAGACAGAATCCCGCACGATGCTGGAAGTGAACGGCAATCCGGTCGACAGCGGGAACCGTGACGAAATGAAGGGAATGTTTTCGGCCGGAGAATTCGGGGGCGTTCTACGCGGGGTCTTCCAACCGTCATCAAAGGCGGACTTCCAGTGGAAGGAGACCGATGCGCTGAGGGGCGGAACCGTGCAGGTTTTCAGCTTCCGAGTGGCCAAGGCGAATTCCGCCTGGGGCATTTCTGCTGCAAACGGCCTGCAGGTACTGGTCGGCTACCATGGCATGGTCTTCATTGACAGCTCTACTCATGGCGTTCGGCGTATCTTGCTGGTTGCCGACGATCTACCCAAGAATTTTTCCGTTCACGCCACCAGCATCGCCGTGGATTACGACTATATCTCCATTAACAATCACGACTACCTGATGCCCATCACCGCGGAGGTCAGCAAGAGGGAATTCAAGCGGCTTGCAACGCTGAACACAATCGAGTTCCGGAACTACCGGCGTTTCGGATCGAATGTGAGAGTACTTCCGTTTCACTCCGAGGAAAAGTAGCCGTAGGCGGCTTGCGCGTGGGCGTTGCGATTGCGTTTTTTGTGCGGGGCGGCCGGGCGCGGCCTGCCCCGCCTGCCCGCCGCACATAGTCTGTATGGCCGCTGGTGTTCTATCCTAATTGCCATGAGATTTGTTTGCTTTCTGTTCCTTGCGCTGTGCCTTCAGGCCGCGGCGGGGCAAACCGCGCCGACAGCCTCCTCCGCCAATGCGGATGAGCTGCTGAGCCGCGGGATAGCGGCGCAGCAGCGTCACGACTACAAAACAGCAATCGAGGACTACCGAAAGGTTCTCGAGCTTCGGCCAGGACTGGTGGAAGCTCGCGCCAATCTGGGCGCTGCTCTTGCCGACGCGGGCGAGTTCGACGCAGCCATTGAGGAAGACACCCGCGCGCTGGCTGCTTCGCCCAGCAAGATCGCCGTACGCATGAACCTGGCACTGGCCTATTACAAGAAAGGCGACATGGATCATGCGCGCTCGGAGTTCGAGAAGGTCCACGCGGCCAGGCCTGCGGACATGAAGACAGCGGTGCTTCTGGGGTATGTGTATATCAAGCTGAACAAGGATGCGGATGCTGTTGCGATGCTTGCGCCGCTTGAACCGGGGCACGAATCCGATATGGATTTCGAGTATGTTCTCGGCTATGCCATGATTCAGTCCGGAAAAGATGCTGATGGAATTCCGCGCATGGAGACCGTGGCGCGGAGTACCCTTTCCGCTGATGCTTACGTTATTGCTGGAAGCGCGCGCCTGCACCGGCGGGAGTTTCATGAGGCGCGAACGGATCTGGACAAGGCTCTGGAATTGAGTCCCTCGTTTCCTGGAGCCAGCACGATGGCGGGCCAGGCGAGAGATGCGCTGGGAGATACAGACGCGGCACTCCCTGCCTTTCAAGCAGCTCTGCGCCAGGACCCCAATGACTTCACCGCTAATCTTTACCTGGGAACCATGAGGTTGAAGCAGCGGGATTTTGAGAGCGCGCGACCTCTTCTGGAGCTTGCCGTCCAGCTTCAGCCCGGGGCGTCGCAGGCTCGTCTTCAACTGGCAAAACTGAACGGCATGACGGGCCGCTATGACGAAGCCGCCACGACGCTGGAAGATCTGGAGAGGAGCGACCCCGGCTGGCTTGAGCCGCATGTCGAGCTGGCCGCGATCTATTACAAGCTCCATCGCCCGGAGGATGGCCAGAGGGAACGGAAGATTGTGGAAGAGATTGAAGCCCGGCAGCAGAAGGAAGGTCCCGCCAAGTAGTAGCGCAAGATAACTTCCCGGCTTCAGGAAGTTATCTTGAGTGAGAAGCAGAGGAGCCGAAGCCGCGGGAGATTTGGGGCTTCTGCGTTTTCATGGATGAGAGCCGGATCAAGCATCACGGATGCGTGACTGGCTCTGTGGGAACAGGCTCCATGACCTTCAGGATTCGGTCGGCATCCACGTCTTCAAGCGTCTGCACTATCCCGCTGGGCCAGGTAATCTCAACCTTTTGAACTTTTGCTTCCGCGCCCAGGCCGAAATGCACCGGCCCCAGGCTCGATGAGGCGTAGCACACGCTCGACGTCTGGTGGTTGTATTGCACGCCTGCCTTGGTCACCACTTTGATGCGCGCTCCGATGCCGTCGCGATTGGATTTCACGCCGCGCAGCGCAATATCCAGCCAGTGGTTGTGGTTGGGGCTGCGGTTCATCCACAGCTCCGCGGGCCTGTCCAGACTGGTAACCACGATATCGATGCGGCCGTCTCCATCGAAGTCGCCAAGGGCGCAGCCGCGATGGCGCGCGGCTGTTGCTTCCGTGAATCCCGCTTCGCTGGTAAGCGCCTCCCATTTCCCGCTTGCACCCAGGTTGTGAAAGACCGAATTGGGCTCAGCAAACTTGAATCCGGGAGGCCAGGCCGCAGTCACATTGCCGCGCGTCACGAACAGATCTTTCCAGCCATCATTGTCGAAGTCGTAAAACGCCGGGCCAAAGGCCGCCATCGGACGGCTCAGCTCGCGCATGCCGCTGGATGTTGTGGCGTCGACGAAATCGCCCTTGCCGCTGTTCAGATAGAGGGGAAACGTCTGGCTCTTGAGTGCGAGATAAGAGATATCCGGGTAACCGTCGTTATTGACGTCGCGAAAATCCACTCCCATCCCGGAGATGAACGCCGCGTCTTCCGGCAGCGCGACGTTGGCCTGAAAGGCCACTTCCTCAAACTTGTTTCCCAGGTTGTGAAATAGAAAGTTATATTCCGCATCGTTAGTTACAAACAGGTCCGGCCTGCCATCAAGATCGTAATCCGCCATACCCACGCCCATGCCTTTGCCCACATGATCGCGAATGCCCCATTCCTTGGAAACATCCTTGAAGGTGCCATCGCCCTGATTCAGGAAGAGCTGGTTGGGCTGTCCCTTGTAGTAGCGGGGATGGCAATACTCCGGCACGGTCTCGGCAAGGCATTTCGGCTGGTCCGAGTAAGTCCACTGCAGATAGTTGACGACGAAGAGATCCAGGAGTCCATCGTTGTTCACATCCACCCAAACCGCCGCAACGGCCCACAGCGGGCCGAACTCCGGATCGTTCCACTTATCCAGGCCGGCCTTTTTGGTGACATCCGTGAAGGTGCCGTCGCCGTTGTTATGGTAGAGCGTGTTGCCATGAACGCCGGCGACAAAGAGATCCGGAAAGCCGTCATTGTCGTAGTCGCCCACGGCGACTCCGATATCGTATCCGGTTCCTTGCAGCCCGGCTTGCGCCGTCACGTCGGTAAACACGCCGTTGCCGTCGTTGCGATAAAGGCGGTTGAAGTACTTGGGAGAGGATTTCTTCAGCGTCGCAATGTCAGCGCCGTTCGTGAAGAAGATATCCGGCCGGCCATCATTGTTGTAATCGAATACAGCAACCCCTCCAGCCATGGTCTCCGGCATATTCCTGGCCGGGCTCTCGCTGCTGTTGAGTTGAAAAGGAAGCGTCTTGAGTTCGAACCTGATCGGCGCGGGAGGCTTCTGCTGGCCATGCAAGGAGGCGCCCATTGCCAAAGCCGCAAGGGTCAGCGCCGGAAGAAAGTGGAAGTACGTCAGAGGCTTGCACATAGCATAAAAAAGAGGGGTGGCGGTAGGCCACCCCTCTTGAAGTTTACCATTCAGAACAGCATTAGAAGTAGTACTTGGCAGCAAACTGCATCCACCTGTATCCGACCTTGTTCAGCGGCTTGCCGGTGGTGCTGTCGTTGGAGTTTGTGGTGAGCGCCGAAGCGGTGCTCAGGCCGTTGAAGAGCAACTGGTTGTCCGAGTTTCCGGCGAGACCGAATTGACCGTTGGGATGGTTAAGCCAGTTGGTTGCCGAGATACGAAGCTCGATCCTCTGAGCTTCCGTAACCTTGAAAGCCTTGAAGACCGCCAGATCGCTGCCCCAATAATGCGGGTTGCGGATATACGGCCAAACTGCGGGGCCTTCCTGACCGAAAGACGTAGCGGTTGGCGGAAGCGGAGCGGCAAAGCACTTGGGGTTGAAGTACGCGCCAGAGGCACGGCCCTTCCTCGGATCGCAGGTAACCAAGGGCTGTATTCCGTTCTCGTACTGATTGGAACCGAACCAAGTGGAGGTCGAGATCCCATCCGTCGTATTTCCAGCAACCACATCAGCTCCAGTACTCTTGTCGACCGCCATGGCTGTTACCGGAAGCGGCATGGTGATGGCCGTGTTTGTGGTAGCGCCATTCACTGTCGTCTGCTCATAGTTCATATTCATGGCAGGCGTACCGGCATTGTAAGGCGAACCATCCTGATAGGTGGTGTAGCCCGAGATCTGCCAGCCGTTTACAGCCTCACCCAGCACCCAGTTGTTATGGATGGGCTTGGGCAGCTTGTAGCTGAAGGAAACGTTGAAGATCTTGGTATGGTCATATGCCAAGGGGCCATAGTTGGCGTCGAGGCTATAAGGATTGACCACAGTACCGTTGCCGTTTCCGTTGGAGGTGGAACCGTCGCGGGTGCCCAGGACCTTGCCAAAGGTGAAGTTGGTGAACAGGAACAGATTGCCGGATTGTTTCTGCGCACTGACCTGCAGGGAGTTGTAGTTGGCATAGCCGCCGTGAGTCTGAAGGTACATGTGCCCATAATTTTTCAGCGGCTGGTATTGCGCTGGGTTGATGGCGTTGTAAGCGTCATTCGCCGCCCCAACAGCAGCAGGAGTGATTGGCGCCGGGTTCTCATAGAGGAAGTTCTGCGGATCAGGCTGGAAGAACGCTCCATAAGCAACAGGGTTGGCATCTTGGATATGGCCGTTCGAGCCATTTTCAAGCTGGTTGCGGCTCGCGCTGCCTACATACGAAACCTCGGCAACGGTATGGCCAGGAAGAGACTGTGCCACGCCGTAGCTCCAAGTCCAGGCGTAAGGAACCTTATTGTCGCCTTGCTTGTCGACGATGGGAGATGTGCCAATCTGATTCAGGCCCACGGGAAGCGTGTACGTCTTGGTGCTCGCGCAGGTTCCTGGACCGGTGGTTGAGTTGTAGTCGGTGCCGGTGTAAGAAATACTGTTGCACACCGTTCCGCCCTGGACGTTATAACCGTAGAAACCGGACATGCCTGTCGCGGCGCCAAGGTCGTAGTTAAACGAGCCCAGCGGACCACTCATGGCGCCACCGGCGTCGTTGACCGAGATCTGGTAGCGGAATGCAGATGCTCCGCCGCGGACCACGGTTTTGCCTGTTCCGAAGACGTCCCAGGCGGCGCCGAGGCGCGGGTTGTAGAAGAACAATTTGCTCGCGAAGCCGGAGACCGGAATCTTCGAATCAAGTGCGTGCCAGAGCAACCCGGTATTGGCCGGAGCGCTGGAGGTGTTGTTATAGGAAGCCGGGTCCCAAACCTGTGTGCCACCAAGCTTGTCGTACCACTGTCCTTCATGATCGGCGCGGAGACCGAGGTTGATGGTCAGTTTTGGCGTGGCCTTCCAGGAATCCTGTCCCCAAATGGACCACTCATGCTGTTTGATGTCCGGTACCAAACTCTTTGCCAAGTTTGACTCGGTGTAGTCGCCGATGCGGCCCATCAGACGGTCAAGAATGGTGTTGTAGGTGGATGTGCCGCCCCAGCGGTTCATATTGAAGGCGCCATTGGGGCCGCTGCCTTGAGCGTAATTAGCCTGGAGGTTCTCTTGCCCATCCCAGAAGAATCCGCCCTTGAGAGAGTGAGTCTTGATGATCTTGGTGAAGTTGTCTGTGATGGAGGGACTCTTCGACGTCTTGCCGAAGCTGTTCGCACCATAGATTCCGCTGGTGAAATCACCCTGCTCATAGCCGACAAATGGCGTGCCGTCCTGCCATCCGCCCGCGCTGACGGGAAGTACGTCGCTCAGGTTGGATGTTTGGAACAGGCTGCTGGCCGTGAAGCCCAGCGCGCTGCGGCTGACGTTTTTCATATTGCCACCGCTGAAGACGTTCTCGAAATTCGAATAAGCGAAAACAAATTCATTGGTGGTGGTGGCGCTAAAGACGTGCGTAAAGTTGACCAGATAGACTTTAGCGGTCTCTTTACCGCTGGGTTGCGACGCATAGGGAACCGACCATTCAGGCGCCCACCATGCGGCGATCGGATGCTCGTCAGCTTCTGACTGGTAGGCATACGATCCCCAGATCTTGTTGTTGTCATTCAAGGCGTAGGTCACCTTGCCAGTGGCTTCCCAGCGGTTGACAGGAAGGCTGGGCGCATAGCTGAAGTTGTTCCAGCCATTCTGCGCGGAAGGCGTCATGTATTTCTGGCTGGCCATCGCCGGACTGTTGGTCGAACCGGGCACCGTTTGCTCGGAGAGAATGACGCCGTTCGGATCGAAGTACTTTTTCAGGTTCGGGGGCAGAGCTGTCGTGTTGCTGGCCTGGTAACCACCCCAGGGAGCGTTGGCTGGGAAGCAGCCTTGCCACCAGTCATTCGTATTGCAAGGCAGATTATAGGCATCGCCATAGGTGCTGACGACGTGAGAATCCACTCCGGCGTTGCTGAAGTCGCCGCTCATCTGAGCAGCAGTCGGAACGTTCATCACATCAGGCGCGCTATAGGGCGTCTGGTACATCTTCTCGTAGCCGCCCCAGAAGAACAGCTTGTCGCGGTTCTTGTTGAAGTTCTTGAAGAAGATCGGGCCACCCACATTGCCGCCCACATAGTAGAAGTGCTGGGGGTAAATCGGGTTTCCTTCAGCCTTGTTAAACGCGTCGTTGGCGTAACCCACGGAAGTGTTGCGCGCATACAAATACGCTTCGCCGTGGAACTTCTGGGTGCCGCTCTTGCTGAAGGCCTGCAAAACCGCGGGACCTTTGGCATATTCAGCGTCAGCAGAGGCCGATGAGAACTTGACGCTATCGGTCATGTCCTGGTTGATGTTGGCAACCTGGCTTCCGGCATTGCCCGGATCAAGCAAATTGGCGCCATCCAGGATCACAGCCGTCGAGCCGTTGGGCTGCGTACCGTTGGCGGAAAAGGCTCCGGCCGGGCCGTTGTTGGTGCCAGTGGTCTGGCTGTTGTATGCGGAACCTGCGCCGCCGCCATTGTTGAATGCGACGCCAGGCATCATCTTCATCAGTTCGGCCGCGTTGCGCCCTGTCAGGGTGGCGGAGTCGACCAGTTCATTGTTGAGGGTGGCGCTGACTTCGGCGTTATCCGTCGGCACTTCTGCATCTGCGCCGGAGACCACCGTGATAGCCGTAACGTCGGAACTCACCTTGAGGTGAATGTTGGGAAGCGAACGGGAATCGCCCTGGTTGATAAGAATCCCCGTTTCCCTCCAAGACGCAAAGCTCTTGGCCGAGACGGTGACGGTGTAAGTACCAGGCATCAAAGCCGTTACGGAGAAGAATCCGTCACTGTCGGCCTTCGTGTCGCGGCGGTCGCCCGTCGCGTCATTGGTAATCAGAACAACGGCTCCCGCGATCCGGGCTCCGGACTGGTCTGCAGCGATACCGCTAATCGTGCCGGTCAGCTGCTGGGCGTGAGCGATGGCCAAGGACAGAACCATGACTGGGATGAGCAGCCACGGAATCCGCCTGAGCCATTGCGATATCGAGGCTGAGCTCGACATCTTTTTATTGCCTGTAAGCATTTTTACTGCCTCCTGAATGCTTCTTGTTGTGCCCAGCCAGTCAGACGCAGATCTAATATTCCTGCTACGGACGGCCGGGATACGTTATTGTGAAACTGTCTACGAATACCACAGCCGATATGCCACGCACAAGTCTTTTTTGGGCGATTTCTCTTGTAAACCTATTCATTCAGCTCGTCTATTCTGTATCTTATTGATATATTGGATGTTATTGCAGAACCCTCCGGAAGATTCCGGAGCGGTTTTTCGGCTCATGCGGAATTCCTGGCATCCCTCCGTTTGGCCTTTCTTCTTAATGAGATACGGCTTGAGCGGTATGCGCTTCCTTTTACAGCAACTGGCAGAACGCTCAGGCAGCGATCAGCCGGTTCCTGCCCCTGCTCCTGGCACTCAGGCGCGGGAGAACGGCCGCCCTGGGACGACCCCATGGCCTTCCAGGATGGTCACCAGCCGATTGGCGGCCTGACCGGGGTATTTCTCCACGGCTCCCGACGGCCAATAGACCTCAATATCGGCCTTGGTTTCGGCTCCCAGCCCGAAGTGCAGGCGGGGGTCGTTGGAGGAAACGTAGCTGGACTGGCTCAGCACGCCCTGGGCCTGCACCTTGTTCCCATAGCGCACCAGAACGCGCGCCCCGATGGCGCTGCGGTTGCTTTTGGTCCCCTCCAGCCGCACCTTCAGCCAATGATTCTCCTTGGGGGCGTCATTGCGCAGCAGGGAGGGCGGCTCATGCTGATTCATGATGACGATGTCGAGGTCCCCGTCATTGTCGAAATCGCCGAAGGCGCATCCGCGGCTGACGTGGCGCGCGTTGATGCAAGAACCCGCCTCGTCTCCCATGCGGGCAAAGGTGCCGTCGCCGCGGTTGCGGAAGAGCACGCGCGGGCCTTTATAAGGAAACTGCGGATTGACGCGCTCGAGTTCCGCGTAGATATTCCCTGTGACCCAGAAGATGTCGGGAAAGCCATCATTATCGAGATCGACGATGCCCGCGCCCCAACCAAGGTACTGACGTTCGCCAGAGAGGCCAACGGCCTGCGCCTGGTCCTCGAAGTCTCCCTTGCCAAGGTTGTGGTAAAGGCCGGCGGGCTGAAGCTGGAAGTGCGTCTTGAGGATGTCCAGGCGGCCATCCAGATCGTAGTCTCCGACGCCGATTCCCATCCCGGCCATTGCCTGCCCATCGGGACTGATGGCCACGCCGCGCATCAGGCCTTCCTCGCGGAAAGTGCCGTCGTGGTTATTGAGCAGCAGCAGGCTAGGCGTCGTGTCGCAGGCTACAAAGAGATCGGGCCAGCCATCTTCGTCGATGTCAAAGGTGACGGCCGTCAGCCCATACGAACCCTGAACCGCCGCGATTCCCGATTCCTTGGAAACATCGGCAAAGGTTCCGTCGCCATTATTGCGATAGAGCAAGAACTGCGGCGCCTTCAGGCCCTTTGGCCCGCAAGCCACAGCCACACCCTCGTATGCGCAGTTGGCCATATCCAGGGATGGCTTGGCCGCGGTGGCCAGATCGATATCGACATAGTTAGAGACGAACAGGTCCAGCAGTCCATCCCGGTTGTAGTCGAAAAAGGTGCAGCCGGCGCCGAAGCGCGTTCCCTCATGCAAGAGGCCAGCCTGCTTTGTTACATCCGTGAAGGTGCCATCGCCATTGTTGCGGTAGAGCTTGTTCTGGCCGTAGTAGGTGACGAAGAGATCTTCAAACCCATCGTTGTTGTAGTCTCCCACGCAAACGCCCACCGCCCAGCCGGCATCCCACAATCCCGCCTTCCGGGTCACGTCGGTAAAGGTGCCGTCGCGGTTGTTCTTGTAGAGCCGGTTCGAAGCGCCCTCTGGAATGCCCTCCAGCGTCCTGCCGCCCAGGATGAAGATGTCCATCCATCCATCGTTGTCGTAGTCAAAGAACGCGCAGCCTCCGCCCATCTCTTCGACGATGTAGGTCACGGTTTCAGGAATGCCGTAATACATGGTGCTGGTAAGGCCGGCGCTTTGGGCCACATCGGTAAACCGGGAAAACGGCTTGGACGCAGCGGGTGCGGTGGAAGGCGTCGCCGCGGGAGCGGCAGACAGGACGCGGGGAAAGAACGCCGAAGCGCAAAGGGCCGAAGTGGCCTTCAACAGGCTGCGCCGAGTCCATTGAAATGTTCGCTCTGACATTCTCTATCCTTGAATTGATTTTAACTGCCGCGATTGCAGCCGCTGAAACCACCTGTCCCTGGCTCCGCGCACGCGCGGATTCTGGCTTTTTCCGCTTCCGCGCGCTTTCCGCAATTGGCACGGCCGCCCCTTAGGGCTGAGCTTGCTGGGCGGCCGAATCGCGCGCCAACTGATCGCTCAGTTCGCGAGCCTCGGCGTTGCCGGGTTCCAGACGAAGAGCCGTCGCCGCAGCATCGCGGGCGGCGGGAAATTGCCCGGCCTCAGCCAGCGCGCCCCCCAGATTGATCCATGCTTCGACCCAGGCGGGAGCGGCCTGAACCGCCAGGCGGAAATGCTCGATGGCCCCATCGGCATCGCCGCTTAGCGCCAGCAGATGGCCGAGTTGCTGCTGTGCGCCGGCCAGTCCGGGATTCAGCTTGATCGCCTTTTCCAGTTCGGCGCGTTCACTCTTTGTGTCCCCGGCCTGATCTAGCGCCAGAGCCAGCTTGTACTTGTAGCCGGCGTTGTTCGGCGCTCCTTCCGTTGCTTCGCGATAATGCGCAAGGGCTTCCTTGACCTTGCCGGCCTCCAGTTCCTCGTCTCCCCGGATCGCGCTGTTTTGCGCCTCGACGCCGGCTTCGTTGGACTTTTCGAGCTGCTGGTACAGTTTCATCTCTTCCAGCGCGCGGCTGTTTTCCCCCAGGCCGCGCAGGGCTTTGGCCAATTCAAAGTGCACCTGCGGCTGCGGAGCTCCCAGCGCAATGGCCTTTTCCAACTGCTCCGCCCCTTCCTTCCATTCGTGCAGGGAGACGAGCACCATGCCCAGGCTGTAGCGGGAGCTGAAGATATCCGGATCAATGGCCACCGCCGCCTCCAGATGCGCCTTGGCCTGGGCATTATCGCCCACGGAGCGGTCCACGACCCCGTTCAGGTAGAGAACCTCTGGATCATGCGGACGCTTGGCCAGCAGCCTGGGGCCCATCGGCCGCGCCTCATTGATGTGGCTGGTCAGCACCAGAACGCGAAACAACTGCACCTCGGCCTCCTGGCTGCCGGGGTGCTTTTGCACCATAAGCTGCGAAAGATTGATGGCATCCTGGTTGCGAAGTTGCTTGATCAGAACGACCGTCAAGGCTTCGGACAGGGGCAACGAATCGGGAGAGAGCTTCAACGCCTCATTGAGGACGGCGCCAGCCGCATCGACATGGTTGAGCAATCCCAGGGCGTGCGCAAGATTGATGGTCAGCTTCTCGGTTCGGGGAGCGTTTTGCAGCAGCAGGACCACGCCGATGTAGTCCTTCCGGGCAAGCAGATCATCGCTCAGGCCCTCCAGCGCGGCTTCCGAATGGGGATCGATTCCCAGCGCCTGTTTCCACTGTTCCTCCGCCAAGGGGCGCTGCTCGGTCTGATCGTAGAGGTCGGCCAGGGTGAGATGCGGCTTGAGAGCTTTCGGATCCCGCCGGATCGACTCCTGCAAGGCAGGAATCGCTTCGCCTGTGTGTCCCCATCCGATCAGGGCGAGTCCTTCAAGATAGTGCAGTTGAGCCGATCCAGGATCGGCGCTGAGCGCGCCGTGAAAGGTCTTGACCGCGCATTCGTACTGATTGTGGACGGCAAACCAACTGCCCAGCAGAATGGCATTTTCACTGGTGGGGTGAGCGCGCATTCTGTTCATGAGCGCCTGCGGCCCGGTGCAAGCGGCCTGAGCCGTCCCGGCAAAAGCCATGCAGGCAGCCAGCAGAATCAATAGTGTGCGCCGTCCGCGCAGGATGCCCATGATTTCATCTCCCGTCAGCAAGAATACAACAGCCCAGCCGCCCTTCTGCCACATCGATTCCGCGGCGTCCGAGCCTGTGCCGCCACGCGCCGCGGACCCGTCAAGCTCAATCGCGGAACCACTCGAACCTGCAGTGGCCGAGGGGCTGGGCTTGCGCACCCCGCGCTCTCCGTTTTTCCGGATTGCCTCTTGCCTTGGACCTGCAACTATTCCGGGATAGAAGGGTTAGAATTTTGTGTAATCATATTGTGCCGAACTCTTTGCTTTTTTTGGAGTCAGCCTAGGGAGAAATTGAATGCGTTTTCACATTGAACTGTGTTTTGGGACACTGCTGCTTGCAACCGCAGCCCCCTGGGTAGCCTCTGCGCAATTCCAGGCTCCAACCAAAGAAGAGCTGAGCATGACCTCCGACCCCGATGCTCCCGGAGCCGCGGCGGTTTATCTCTACCGCGAAGAAAAGGTTGATGATCCGCACCACTTCCGGACTGTCTACGCCCGCATCAAGGTGCTCACGGAAAAAGGCAAGGATCTGGCCACGGTTCACATCACGTACCAGCGCAATTTTGTCATCAGTATAACGGGAGACAACTCCAGCAGAAGCGGTTCCGCTTCTGAAAACCACTGGGACGCGCCCGAGCTCGTTCATACTGGCGAGGATACCGGGACGAATCCCGATCTCCGAGCCGGGCATACCGAGGTTTCAGCCATTGAGGCGAGAACCATTCATCCGGACGGAACGGTCGTCCCGCTGACGGGCACCCCGGCCGACCTGCTGAAGGTCAGCAAGGGCACAAGCCAGTTCAACGAAATGACCTTCAACCTGCCCAGCGTGGAGGTTGGCAGCATCCTGGAGTATCGCTACCAAGTGCGCTATGACCGCTTCCAGCTAGCTCCAGACTGGCAGATTCAGCAGCCATATTTTGTACACAAGGCGCACTATGTTTTCACGCCAGACGAGCAGTTCCTGCCCTCTCGCAATTTGGGAGGAGGAGGAGGAGTCTCCAACACGGTACTGTATGGGCAGAACGGGGAAGTCATGACCGACATTCGATCTGTGGCTATCCTTCCGCCAGGAAAAGCGGTCAAGCAGGATGGCCTGGGCAACTATTACGTTGATTTCAGCGACATCCCCGCCTTCCCCAATGAGCCCTTTGCGCCACCCCTGGCAGCGCGGATTTACCATGTCAACTTCTTTTATACCTTTACGCCGAACGCGAAGGAATACTGGCAAAAGGAAATGCAGGCATGGATAAAGGATGTAGACAGGTATACCGCGCCGGCCGCGCCGGTCAAGAGCGCCGCAAATGAAGTGGCTCTGCCCTCCGACACTCCGCTGGAAAAGGCAAAAAAGCTCTACGAACTGGTGCAGAAACTGGAGAACAGGGACACCTCCAGCGCTTCGCCTGCTATCGCCACCGACTGGGTTCCGCAGGGAAATGTGGAGACGGTGCTGGAGCACAAGAGCGGCAACAGCGAGCAGATCGCGTTCCTCTATCTATCGCTGGCTCGCGCCGCGGGACTCAACGCCCGGCCGGAGCGGATTGTCAGCCGGGATCGGCACACCTTCTCGGCTGAACTTCAGGATACGACCCAATTGGACAGCGTGCTGATCGGAGTTAACATCAACGGCGAGGAAATCACCCTCGATCCGGGTGAGAAAATGGCCCCCTTCCAAACTCTTCACTGGTCTCATGCCGGCGCCGGCGGAGTGGCGCTGATGGCCAACGGCAAGGTCGAAACCATCCTCACGCCCTTGCAGGACAACAAAGACAACACCGTGATTCAGGTCGGCAATCTCAACGTGAGCGCCGAAGGAGCCGTTTCCGGCACGCTCAAGGTAGGATTCATCGGACAACAGGCATTGCGGTGGCGGCAACTGTCGCTCCGCTCTAATCCCGATGTGATGAAACAGCAACTGGAGAATGCGATTGCCGCGCAGGTTCCCGACGGCATCCAAGCCCATATCGACCGCATCTCCGGCCTCGACGATCCCAGCAAGCAGTTGGTGGCCGTGGTTACGGTTACGGGCTCCCTTGCCGGTCACGCCGGCAAACACCTTGTTCTCCCTCGCCTGTTCTTTGAGAGCAAGGCCGCGAATCCATTCCCCGCAGACGATTCGAGGACGCTTCCTGTCGATATGCACTATCCCGTGCAGGAGCAGGAGCAGATCACCTACGTCTTCCCCAGCGGCTATGCCCTCGAAGGCGCGCCCCAGGACGCCTCGATGAAGTGGGAAGATAATGCCGCGTACCAGCTCCGCTCCAAGGTTACGGCCAGCTCCATCACCACCGCCCGCATTCTGGCGCGCGGCTTTACGATGATCGACGCCAAGGAATATGGCCCGCTTCGCGATTTCTACCAGAAGGTTGCCGAGTCCGATCGGCAGCAGATTGTGCTCAGCGAGGCGCCGGTTGCCGGCAAATAGCCTTGGAGTTTTATTGATCCGGCCCTGAACAATGCAACACTGATTGGGTGCCCCACCCTCGCGACGCCTTTGTTTTTGTCGCTAGGGTGGGGAAGCACGATGCAAATCTTTTGGGCCGGATCGTTAAGATCGGATCAGTCAAGCGGAAGGCAAAGCCGTGAAGCGTAATCGCATCTTGCGGAGACCGGCTCTTGTCTTTCTGCTGGCGGGATTTGCCTTGCCTGCTTTTGCCGCCGGTCAGGCCGCGGTTGCGCTCTCCAATCAGGCCACGGCGGGGAAGTTCGGGCAGGTAACAGTCGAGCAACTTGAACGGGTGTTAGCTGCCAAACACAGCAAGCCGGACAAAAAAGTCGCGGAGCAGCTCGGCAACCTGGAACTAACTCAACGATTGAGCACGGCGCGGCTGGAGCGCTTGAAAGCCGGTTTGCCCGGCGATAAGGCCCGCTTGGCGCTGCTCGCGCTGGCCGATAGGTCCGCGTTTCTCGATCTTCCCGCGCAGGAAATTCTTCCCAATGCAGCGCCCGACGCCGTCACCCAGAGCCAGATCATCTCTCGCGCCGTGGGTTTTGTTCTGTCGACTGTTTCCAGAATGCCGAATTTCTTCGCCCTGGAGACGATTACCCGTTTCCAGGATATGAAAGTATCTCCGGGAGTTAACCCGACCATCTCCGTTCCGGACCAGGGCTTCTTTGTTATGGACAAGCGCAGCGCTTCTGTGACTTACAGGAACGGGGGAGAAGTTCTGCAAGCAGTGGTAGGTAAGAAGCATAAGAGTAACGAGTCATCCACAGAGGGTTTAACTACCAGGGGTGTATTCGGGCCGCTGCTGGATATTGTGATGGGAAATATCCTTCACGGCAAAGTAACATGGGGCCATTGGGAGCAGGGGCCGGCCGGGCCGCTGGCGGTCTTCCTCTATGCGGTGCCGGAAGGCAAATCGGATTACACGGTGAAGTACTGTTGTTTCCAATCGGGATGGGGGGAGATGCGCGAATTCAGGGCCGTTCCCGCTTACCACGGAGAGATCGCCATCGACCCCGCCAGCGGCGCCGTTCTTCGCCTGGTGCTGAAGACAGAGCTGCAGCCATCCCTCCCCATGAATAAATCCGATGAACTGGTGGAATATGGCCCGGTAGAGATTGGTGGAAGGACCTATATCTGCCCGCTTAAAAGCATCTCCATCACGAAGGTGAAGGCGCTGGCATCTCATGGAAGTGCGTCCAACGCCGAAACAAAGGACAAACCCGGCAGCCCGGCGGACAATGCATTGAAACAAACCGAAATAGTGAATGAACCCGCTGTAACTGCCATCAACGATGTTATTTTCGAGAACTATCATCTGTTCCGCGGAGAGGTAAGCATGCTTTCCGAAGACAGCACGGAGACGAAGGAAAAAGCGCCTGCGTCCGTCCCCGCGGCTGCTCTGGAAACAGCCCCCATACGCTGATTGCCACTGAGGGCCAGGTTCCCGGATTTTGTGCTAGCATGGCGCTGTTGAGGTGAATGAGATGTTGAATAGCCGTTTTGCGCTTCTTGTCCTTGCATTTTCTGCAATTCTTCCCGGCCTTGCGTTGGCGCAGACTGCCGCGCAGCCCGATACCGAACCCTCCTCCGCTACCTTCAAACTCAATGTTCGGACCGTTCTGGTGGATGTTGTGGTGACAGACAAGAACAACAAGGCGGTTCCAGGCCTGCAAAAGGGTGACTTCCAGGTCTTCGAAGACGGCAAGCCGCAGGCCATATCGTTCTTTGAGCCCAGATTTGCCTCGCCGGCCGGCGAGGCCAGCGCGACTCCGGCTCTGGCTCTTGCGCCCAACACCTTCACCAACGTTCCTTCTGTGACCCCGAACGACTCGGTCAATGTGCTGCTGATGGATTCGCTGAACACCGCCGTGGGGGATCAGGCGTACGTTCACAAGGAGATGGTGAAGTATCTTGGGTCCATTCCCGCGGATACGCGCATCGGCATTTTTCTGCTCAGCGAAAAACTGCGCATCATCCAGGGATTTACGCAGGATTCGACGGTGATACGCGCCTCCATTGCCCGCCTGGCCGCCAATCCTTCGTCATCCGCGCTGCTACCCACGATTGCTGGAACCGATGCTCAGAATTCCGTGACGAATATGATTCTGGAGCAGGCGGTGGAAGGCGGGTACGGTGGAGTGCCAAACGCTGGCCTTGCCGACACGGCTTCCGCGCTGCAGCAGTTTCTGGCTCAGCAGACTGGTTTTGAAGCCAATCAGCGGACCTTGCTGACGCTGGAGGCGCTGCAGCAGATTGCGCGTTATCTCTCCGGCGTTCCAGGCCGGAAGAACCTGATCTGGTTTGTCGGCTCTTTCCCTGCCTGCATTCCTGCGATGGCCAGCGAGTCGGATCTTACGAGTGGCGGCTGCCCTTACGAAGATATGGCCAAAAAAACGGTGGTTGCTCTGGCCAACGCGCGCGTCTCGATTTATCCCATCGACGCGAGGGGCCTGACTAATAAATCTCTGTACTCCGCGGAGAACGCCAAGTCGCCGGGAGCGCCAACCAACTTTCAAACCCTGATCGCGAACCAGCAGAGTTCGCTGAACGCCGATGTGGCACAGGACGCTGTTAACCAGGGCGGGATGGACTTGCTGGCCAGGGACACTGGCGGCAAGGCAATCTACAATACCAACAATTTCTCGGGAGCGCTGGCGGCGGACATCGACAACGGGTCGCGCTATTACACGCTGGCGTATACGCCCACGAACTACAAGGAAGAGGGACGGGAACGCAAGATCGAGATCAAGACCGCCTCTGGAAGTTATAAACTCTCTTACCGCCGCAGTTACTACGAGGACACCCCCAGGGAATTGAAGGCGGCGGAGGCAGCTCCAGGCACGGATCCGCTGCGCCCGCTGATGGATCGCGGCATGCCCAACTTTACCGAGATCCGCTATCGCGTGAAGGTGACGCCTGCCAGTTCGCTGCCCGCCGCGGATGCGCCGCGCGCCGGCGATAACGCCGATCTGAAAGCCCCGTTCACGCGCTATACCGTCAGCTTCTCGCTGGCCACCGAGAGCCTGCCCCTTGTTCCATCCCCGGATGGGATTCGCCGCGAACCCGTTGAAGTGGCGCTTATCGCCTACAGCCAGGACGGCAAGCCGTTGAACTGGATGGTCCGTTCCATCGGCCTCGCCATCCGGCCAGAGCAGATGGCCATCGCCCAGGCCTCCGGCATTCCCTTCCATTTCGATTTTGATGTTCCGCAAGGGGACGTTTACCTGCGCACCGGCATCTACGACGCTTCGACCAGCAAGGCGGGAACCCTGGAGATTCCGCTCCGCTCTCTTGTGGTGGCTCACAAGTAGCTCCGATTTCAGGCCTCTAACCGCGTGATTTTGTATCTTCAGGCTCGTGGTATCCCATTCTTTCGCCAGGATCAAGGCGAATGAATGGGATACCGGAGATTGCGGGCAGGTTCAAGTTTCAGTTAGATATTTCTGCTTTTTGTCAATCGCCGCGAAACTTCGAGTATCATGTGGGGTTAATTAGAAGATGGCTTCCAGGTTTTGCCTATTTTCTGGAAGCCATGATGAAGTCCACCATGTGATTCAGGCGCAATATCTGCGCTGCGCGTTCAAGGAGAGCACTATGCCGCGTTTTCGGTTTATCCTTCTCAGTCTTGCTTTCTGTCCACTGCTCGCCGGCACCTCTTTTGGGCAGACGCCCGCGCCGCTTGAAACAGAAGCCCCGGCAACTATGCTGAAGATCAACGCTCGCAGCGTCCTGGTGGATGTGGTCGTAAAGGACAAGGATGGCAGCGCCGTACCCGGCATGCGCAAGGAAGACTTTCAGGTAAACGAAAACGGCAAGCGGCAAAAGATTGACTTTTTCGAGCAGCATTTTCCATCGGCTCCCGACGCGGGCCCTGCCGCTCCAGCTCTGCCGCCGAACACCTTCACCAACGTCCCTGCCACAGCTCCGAGTGAAGCCGTCAATGTGCTGCTCCTGGACGTCCTGAATACCAACCTGACTGACCAGATGTACGTGCGGCAGGAAATGGTCAAGTATCTCGGCGCCGCGCCTCCGGGCATGCGCATTGGCATCTTCATGCTCAGCGACACGCTGCGCATCGTTCAGGGATTCACCGACGACTCGCAGCTTCTGCACGCATCTGTCGATCGCTTCGCCAAAAAGCCGGTATTAGCCACGGAAGAGTCCACCCCGGACGAACTCGCAACGCAGTCTACAGCCATGAACAACCTGAAGTCAATGATGTCGGGCCCAGGCGGAGATCAACTTGGCGGAATGGTTTCCTCCCTGCAGAGCTTCATGGATCAGAACGCCAGTTCGCAGCAAAACCGGCAGCTTCTTATTACTCTCGATTCGCTCCGGACCATCGCGCATTATCTCTCCGCGGTTCCGGGACGAAAGAACCTGATCTGGTATGTGGGGTCCTTCCCGCTCTGCCTGCAAGCCGTTACGACTTCGATGACCGGCTGTCCCTACGATGATCTGGTCGAGAAGACGATCAACGAGTTGGCTGCCGCGCGTGTCTCGGTTTACCCCATCGATGCGGGGGGAGTCGGGGCGCCGAGCGCGGACATCAGTGGCGCGGGCGGTGACCAATCAGGAAGCCTGATCGCAGGAACATCCATTCCGGGACCGAACGCTGCAACTGCATCGACAAATTCAGAATTTGCTTTCATCAACTCTGAGAACTGGGCCGAGGAAACCGGCGGCAAGGCCTTCCATAACAATGACGTGCGGGCGGAGACTGCCGATGCCATTGCGGACGGCTCCAGCTATTACACACTCGCTTATACGCCAAAGATCGGAGAAGAACTGGGCCGCGAACGGAAGATCGAGGTGAACATTCCCTCCGGCAAGTACAAGCTCACCTACCATCACCGCTACTTCGAACAGACGCCCAAGGAATTGAAAGCCGCGGCAAAAGCGCCGGCGAAGGATCCCTTGCGCCCGCTGATGGATCGCGGCATGCCGAACTTTGACGACCTGCAATATCGCGCCCACGTCGAGGCTCTTTATCCGCAGCCGGCCGCGGACGCGCCCATCGCCGGCGATAACTCCGCGCTCAAGCGCCCGTTCACGCGTTACACCGTGCGGTTTGCTCTCTCGCCCGAGCACGTGAATCTGATCAAGGGACCGGATGGGGTTCGCCGCCAGACCGTTGAAGTGGCGCTTGTCGCCTACGGCCAGAACGGCAAGCAGTTGAACTGGATGATCCGTTCCATCGGCCTCGCCGTCCGGCCCGACCAGATGGCCCAGGCCCAGGCCTCCGGCATTTCCTTCCATTTCGATTTTGATGCGCCGCCCGGCGACGTATACATGCGCACCGGCGTCTACGACACTTCGACCAGCAAGGCGGGCACGCTGGAGATTCCGCTCCGGTCCATCATGGTGGCTCGGCGGTGACTCTGTATCGGAATTGCCTGAACCTTGCGGATGGATGCAGGGTTCATGCGATTCAACTGAAAACCTTCCTTCGGGGTTGCGAACCTCGATTTCCCGCCGGTCATAGAGCGCGCTCGGCCGCCTGAGTATCCCCGGACCTGCCGCCAGCATCCCATATCCGCGCCATCGATTGACTTGTTCCATGCGGCCCAATCACACGCCGCGCTATGAGCCCCAAACGAAACGTGAAAACAAGGCAGCGCCGGATGCAACTTTCGGTGTATTTTTACGTCAACCTAAATGGGAGATTTTTACGTCAACCTAAATGATGGCTGCCGTCTTCTCTATCCACTCGAATCTGCCTGATGACAGTGAATCACGATAAAGCCATGCAAAAAAACAGCTCGCAGTTGACACGGTAGACAAGGCGCAGAAGCGCGTGCCTGCATATTTATTGCGGCTCCATGGAGGAACAGTGTCCCCACATTTCCCGCGCCTGGAAGGGCGAAAGGTCAAGGAGCTTGCGTTCCTGGCCCTGTTTCCTCTTACGTTTTTCTCCATAGGCTTTCTGCCCCTGTCCACACGAGTGCCATCGGTCTATGCGGCGCAGGATGCCGCGCGGACTTTATCGCCCATTTCCATCGACTACCCCAAGGACGGCTCCATTTTTCCGCCCGGCATCACTCCGCCCACCTTTCTGTGGAGGGATGCGGCGGGAACTTCCTGGAGCATCGAGTTTTCGTTTGCCGGGAAGGCTGACCCCATCCGCGTTTCGTCCAGCGGAGAACGCATGCGCCTGAGAGCCATTGATCCGGATTGCGTGAGCACGACGAATGAGCTGCCGAAGCTGACTCTGAGGCAAGCCGCCAAATGGGCCTGGACTCCCGACGCGGCCACATGGGCCGCCATTCAATCGCATTCCGTCGCGCAGCCCGCCACCGTCACCATCACCGGCTACCGCGATGGCCACGTCGCGTATTCCCAGGCCCACATTCTGCTCTCCACGTCTACTGATCCGGTTGGCGCGCCGATCTTCTACCGCGATGTTCCGCTGATGCCTACTGAGAGCGCAGGCGTGGTGCAGCCGCTGGCGCCCTCCGCGGTCCATCTCATTCATTGGCGTCTGCGCGATATTCGCCAGCCGGAGAGCCGCACGATTCTGAAGGACATGCCCACCTGCGCCAACTGCCACTCCTTTTCCGCCGACGGCAAGACCCTGGGCATGGATCTCGATGGGCCGGCCAACGACAAGGGGCTTTATGCCGTCGTTCCCGTGCAGAAGCACATGACCATCGAGAGCAAGGATCTGGTGCATTGGAGCAACGAGGGCGAGATCGGCCAGACGCGCATCGGATTCATGTCGCAGCTCTCGCCGGATGGCCGCTACGTGGTGAGCACCTTTGCCGGCCCCGACCGGAAGCTGGGCGACAGCTACTATGTCACCAACTTTACGGATTACCGGTTTCTGCAGGTCTTCTATCCGACGCGCGGCATTCTCGCCTGGTATGACCGCTCGACCGGGCTGCGCCATCCGCTGCCCGGAGCCGACGATCCGCGGTATGCGCAGACCGATGGAGTCTGGAGTCCCGACGGCAAATACATCGTCTTTGCCCGCGCCAAAGCCGTGCCCCCGCGGACTCCGGGACAGGAGCCGGCGTTGCGCGCCAACACCATGGGCGAAACGCCGATCAAGTACGACCTCTATCGCATCCCCTTCAACGACGGCAAGGGCGGCGTGCCCGAGCGCATCCTGGGCGCCTCTGAAAACGGCATGAGCAACAACTTTCCCAAAGTCTCGCCCGACGGCCGCTGGATCGTCTTTGTCCAGTGCCGCAACGGCCAGCTCATGCGCCCCGACAGCCAGTTGTTTATTGTCCCCTTCAATGGCGGAGCCGCGCGCCGCATGAGGGCCAATACCAGCCGGATGAATTCCTGGCACAGCTTTTCGCCCAACGGCCGCTGGATGGTCTTTTCCTCCAAGGCCCGGTCGCCCTATACACAGATGTATCTCACCCACATCGATGCCGGCGGCAACGACAGCCCGCCCATTTTCATCGACAACGCCACAGCCGCCAACCGCGCGGTCAACATTCCCGAATTCGTCAACATCGCGAGTGACGGAATCGAGGACATTCAGGTTCATGTTGCAGATGAGCCCAAGTAGGACTTGCAGACGATGACCATGCGCCGTGGATTCTTTTGTAGACTCTCGCTGCCGGTTCCGGCGCGAACACGCGGCTGTTTCCTGCGCCGCGGAGTTCTTCTGCCTGCGTTCCTGCTTCTGGGAACCGGCAGTTTCCTGGGGGAAACTGCCTGTGAGCCTCCGCTTTCGATGAAGGCGCAACTGCAAGGCAGCCCCAAGGCCACGGCCTACACCGAGCTGGGCGTCTGGTTCGCTGGCCAGAAGCAGTATGACTGTGCCGCCGACGCCTTTGCCTCTTCGCTGCAAACAGATCCAGCGCAGCCGGATCTGGCCCATGTAGCCTTCATGTTCGGCGTCAGTCTCTACTATTCCGGCAATACCGGGGATGCGATCGCTGCGCTGCAGGAAGCCGAGAAGCTGGGCTTCCATGACATCGAACTCCACATCATTCTGGCTACGCTCCTGGATTCATCGCACTCGATCAAGGACGCAAAGGACGAGTGGAGCGCGGCATTGGCGCTTGATCCCGAGTCTACGACAGCTCTGGACGCTCTCTCCGACGATCTTATCCTGGAGAATGATTCCAAAGGCATCATCGCGTTGCTGGAGAGTCCGCGGCTTCTGGGGCAGCGAACCGAGCAGCAAAGTCTCCGCCTTGGCCTGGCATATGCCGGAACAGCCAGGCTTGAAGAAGCGGCTAGAACTCTGCGCGATGGACTGAATACTTCGCCTGACTCGCTCGCGCTGGCCAATGAACTGGCCACTGTTCTCGTTCAACTTCACCGGCAGGATGAGGCGGTCACGGTTCTCGAACTGGCGCTTGCCCAGCACCCAGAGAACCCCAATACCGCCATTCATTATCTTGGAACGCTTATGGCCGCCCAGCCTGAGAAGGCGCCGAAAGCAGCGAGCAGGCTCTTGCTCGCCTTTCCGCAAAACGCGAAGCTGCTTTATCTGCACAGCATACTCGATATAAAGGATGGCAACCTGCAGCAGGCGCGCGCGCACCTTGAACATGCTTTGGCTCTCCAGCCGGATGAACCTCTCTCGCACGAAGCGCTCGGCGTGGTGCTGGCTCAGTTGAACGAGATGACGGGCGCAAAAGAACATCTGGAACGCGCCATCGCCCTGGGAGACAACAATCCGGAAGTCAAGGAAAACCTCGCCAAGGTTCTGCAGGCCCTGGGAGCGGGAAAATAAGCTCCCTCGGAAACGCGCTCTATCAAGCCGGCAACACAGCAAGGAAATAATGGATCTCTGGTTGCCACAGGGGAGGACTTCTGCCGCCCAGGCGCCCGTTCTCTCAGAACATTTTCACGGACGGTGTAAGGAAGCTCCGTGCCCCCAGCGACATAAAAAAAGTGCCGGGGTGGAAGGTTAGTTCCACCCCGGCACTTGCTAATCATCTTTACGGCAATCCCGAATTTGCTATAACCCGGAATCTTCCGGCTCTTATTCGTGAGCGCCGTGCTGGCGCAGGATTTCCGCAGGCCTGCGGCTTGTCATGCCCAGCGCATACGTCAAAGGCCTATGTTCGCTCTGGTCCACGGCATTCACATCCGCGCCCTTGTTCACGAGATACTCCACCATCTTCTCGTTATCCATGTGAAGCGCGCAATCCAGAATGGTATCGCCGTATGCATCCGCGGCATTGATATTGGCGCCCTTCGACAGCAGGAATTCCGCATCGTCCCTCTGGTTCCGCATCACGGCCCAGAACAACGGCGTCGCGCCGCTCGCGGCCATGGCATTCACATCTGCGCCTTTGGCTACCAGCAATACGAGCAAATCCTTGGGCTTGAAGGAAAACATGGCCAGGTCAAGAGCGGTATAGCCGTTTTTCATGTCCCTGGTGTCCACGCCCTGGACCGACAACAAGGCCTGCGGATCTGAGTGATTGCTGCCGTAACCCGCGAAAAATCCCCCTAGGTCGCCCGGCGTAAAGGCTCCATAGTTGTTCTTGGCATTCACATCGGCGCCCGCGTCAAGCAGCGCCGCCGCAACGGCTGTCTGGCCATGGAATGCGGCCACATGCAACGGCGTATTCCCTTCCTTGTCCTTGCTGGAAATCAGCGTGGGATCGGCTGCGAGCAATGCCTTCACCTTTTTGACGTCGCCCTTGCGCGCCGCGTCATGAATCGGGCCGCAGAAGGCGAATGTGCTTGAGACGAGCGCCAAAACCAGAATGGCGGCAAGACGAACAGCCCGAAAATGGAAGAGTCGGGCAAAAGACGATTGCGGATTCATGTACCCTCCTACGAACGATAGTAGTGTAACTGATTCCGGCCTAGACAAGGCAAACAGGCTTGCGCTCGGCATGACGGGTCTGACGCTTCTGCTTCCCGCTTCGGGATCGGCGAACTCCTGCGCAAGGTTCGGATTTCGCGGTGCGCGGGTGGCGGGCCAGTATGGAAATCCTTCTGTCCATTTGTACTTGCGCGCACGCGCCACATCCTTATGTTTGCGCCAGGCAGAAGTGATTCGCCGTCAGGGTCGTCTCGCCCGCCCAGCGGTAGGCGCAGAGAGGCCCATGATGCCCCGCGCCATAGTCCACGCAGGCGATCTGAGGCAAAAGCAGCCGCGGCGGCCCGGCAAACGAGTAGTGGCCAAAAAACGTCGGCTTCTCCGTTACCTGGCACGTAGGCAAATGCCGCGGGATGGGAAGGTCTGGCAGTTGTTCGCGCAAACTGCCATCGAGCAGGGTTGCCTCGCGATAGCTGATCGGTCCGCTGGCCCACCAGCGCACTCGCGCCCGCGTACGCGGAATCCCGCTCTTGTCGATGAAGCTGCGGCCGCCGGGGAGCGTCACTTCCATGCCTTTGAGAAGCATATCCACAGCCTTGAAGATGGACGGCTCGGGCGAGTCTTTTTCGGCCTCCGATTCGGGTTCACTGGTCGCGGCCTGCATCAGTTCCGCGCTCAGCAGCGCGCCGGGAAGAAGCCTGGGGCCCATGTATTCCATGAACTGCGAGTGCCAGCAGGCGTGAACAATCCGCAGCTCCGGCAGGTCGAGCCATAAAGGTAGGCTCAGCAGCCAATCGATGATTTCCTTGTGCAGAGAAGGACGGTCTTCCACCTCGTCAAGAAACTTTGCGTGTTGCTGCCGGTTCCTTTTGCCGTCTTTGCTGGAAAAACGCGGCCGAAGGTAGTCGCCGGGGTTGGCCGGATCGGGCAGGTACCAGGCAATCGCGTTGAAATCATGGTTGCCCATGACGGCCAGCGCCGAGCCCGCGTCAACCATGTGCCGGACCATCATCACGGAATCAACCTGCTTCGGCCCGCGATCCACGAAATCGCCTACCAAGATCGCTTGCCTACCGGAGTGACGCCATGCTCCGTTGTGTTCCCGATAACCCATTTGCCGCAGAAGCGCGGCCAGCGCGTCGGCCTGGCCATGAATATCTCCAATAATGTCGTAGGCGCTATCCATTACCTTCATTCTATTGCGGACTATCTGTCGCTCAGCGTTTGCCGATGCGTCAGAAGATGCATTGCACTGCTAAGCTTGTGGCCGGAGGATTTGCAATGAGAGCCGCCATCTTCGATTCCGCATCGAGCGCTCCGGGGGCCTGGGTTTCCATTGAAGAACTCCCGCGGCCTCATTTGCAGCCGGGAAACGTGCTGCTCAAGGTCATTGCCTGCGGCGTCTGCCGCACCGATCTTCACATTGTCGAAGGCGACCTCCCGCCGCTTCAGCCGCGCATCATTCCCGGCCATCAGATTGTCGGCGAGGTGGTGGACGGCGCAACCCCAGAGCTGCCGATGGGAACGCGCGTGGGCGTCTCCTGGATGGGCGGGGTGGACGGCGATTGCTGGTTCTGCCGCCACGCGATGGAGAACCTCTGCGATCATCCGATCTTTACCGGCTACACAGTAAATGGCGGCTACGCGGAGTACGCCTCGGTTCGCGCCGATTTCGCCTTTCCCTTGCCGGAGGGCCTCGACTCGACGCACGTGGCTCCCCTGCTCTGCGCGGGCATTATCGGCTTCCGCAGCCTCCGCGTTGCGGGGGTCGAGCACGGAGAGCGCGTCGGCCTCTACGGCTTCGGCAGCTCGGCATCGCTGGCCATTCGCATTCTTCAATCCTGGGATTGCAAGGTCTATGTCGTCACCCGCGGCGAATCTCACCGCAAGGCAGCCGAGTCGCTCGGCGCCACATGGGTCGGCGACGAAGACGCCAAGCCGCCCACAGAGCTTGACCGCGCCATCACCTTCGCGCCGAGCGGGAAGGTGGTCGTCAGCGCTCTGGCCGCTCTGCGCAAAGGCGGAGTGGTCGCCATCAACGCCATTCACCTGGATCAGATGCCTGCCTTCGACTATGACAAGCTGCTCTGGGGCGAGCGCCAACTGCGCAGCGTGGCCAACATGACCCGTCAGGATGCGCGCGACTTCCTCGCATTGGCTCGCGATCTGAAAATCAGCCCCAGCGTCGCCACCTTCAGCCTGGAAGAAGCGGACAAGGCGCTCGAAGCGGTCAAGCATGAGACAGAGAATGGGCCGGTGGTGATTGTGCTGTAGGGAACCTCTGAATAAGTCGATGTTTTGAAGGGTACGGGCTTTACAGGCTGCGGAAAAACTCCTCCGAAGAGGCACGAAGCGTCAGGGCACGACTTCAGTCGTGCCGTAAGTTGTTGAAGATAAATGTCGAGCTTTAGCCCCTGCGGGATGTTTTCGCATTTCTCGCCTGGAAACAGGCCTTTTTCCGCAGCCTGTTTAGCCCGTACGTAAAACCTGCAAAATCAACGTGGGCTTTAGTCCCTGAGGGAGTGCTGGTATTTCCAGGCAACTTATTTAGGGCTTTCTTGGATTTCTTAATGCCTTATCATGCTCATTTGCAATGACCGCCCGAAACCATCGGCAACCTGCGTTAGTCGGACTGCCTTCCCCGTTCGAGTTTGCTGGCATCGTAGCCCTTGGCCGCCAGACGACCCGTGATTTCTGCATAGAGCTTGTCATCCATCTTCGCAGTGCGGCTCAAAATCCACAGGTACTTACGGCTCGGTTCGCCGATTACTGCGTACTCGTAATTCGGGCTCAGGTCGATAATCCAATAATCCCCAAAGAACGGCCGGAAGAATGTCACCTTGAGCTTTGAGCAGCTCTTCTGGTCAACGACCTTAGCCCAGCCGTTCGATTGGGTTAGCTTGCCTTCGCGAGTCTTGCAGCGATTCACTACGCTGATTGTGCCGTCAGAACGGAGGGAATAAGTCGCCGACGCGTTGCTGTCGCATTTGCGCTCGAAGCGATTGGGATACCTTGCGATTTCAAACCAGCGTCCCGTGTAGCGGCTAAGGTCAACCTTCGGGACGGATTCCAGGGGGGCCTCACCGAATGCGGCCCGAATCACAGAAAACGCCCCAACCAAAGCAAGGCCAAGATAGATAAGCTTTCGCGAATTCATCAAGAATCTCCACAGTCTTGCGCTGTTGAAACTAATTCACCACAAGAGCAACGCCACAGGACTGAGAAGTCCGTCCCCGGTGCAAACCAGCCTGGGCTCCTGCGCTACCTATATTGTCTGATGAAGTTGTGATTTCGCAATTCCGGTCACTTCTCCAGCCCCCTTGGCATAGAGCGCCTCTTCATCGGGAGCAAGCGCATACAACAGCTTCAGGAACTCGCCGGCGTGTACGATTTCTTCGTCCGCTATGTCCTTGAGCACAGCCACGGCGAGTTTGTTGTCGGTTGACTCGGCAAGCTGCACATACATCTGAGTCGCTTCGTACTCCGCGGCTACCATGAACCGAATCGCTCTGACGAGTTCCTCGTCCGAGAGCTTCCTGCTGTTCGCCAACTCTGAAAAAGGTGACCCAAACTGTGGCATATGATTTTCCTCCGCCTCATGCACGTTGACACGTCAAAACTTGGATTGCAGCTTTGAGTGCTATCACGTTTGTAGTTCCATGGCTTGCAGAGTTCTGAGCGGGATTGACCATCGCCACCGGGTCGGCAGCTTGGTGCGCTTGTAGAGTTGGGCTGTACGGTTCGCCAAGGTTTCTTCTCCTGAAACCAATTACCTGGTTTGGAGAAACCTCAGGCTGTCTTTTTGCAAAAATGCCAGGAAGGCTGTTAGGAAGCCCTCTTGATCTCTTGCAAGCCCACTTGAATCAAAACCTTGCGGGACTTTTGGTGCCGAAGGGGGGATTTGCGCCCCACCGGGCGAGAAAATCGCTATTCAGAAGGTATATTCTTTCCCTTCAATCACTTGCATAGAGCAGCGCCGGTACCCCGCAGGCTATACGGACCCCCCGTTACCCTCCCGAACGCCGGTGCACTTAGTCATCATGGAGTGACCGGCTCCCTGCGCTGGCCGTGGGTTAAGCTGTGAGCCAAGCAGGATCACAGGTCAGAGCCACAAGCGGAGAGGAACCGGTCATGAAAAACAAGGTACGATTTTTGGGC
>Ga0255356_1000129_pt1 | contig 48195 bp, 51 predicted proteins | sample HBST100metaG_FD_189944 | JGI IMG/M metagenome (GOLD analysis project Ga0255356, IMG submission 189944) | Peat soil microbial communities from Stordalen Mire, Sweden - H.B.S.T100 | ecosystem: Environmental > Terrestrial > Soil > Wetlands > Peat | place: Sweden: Norrbotten County, Stordalen Mire...
TGCCGCTCGCATACCGCCTCGCTCAAATTTTCAGCAGAAAATTTGAGTTCCGGCGTTCGACTTCTATTATCAAGCTCCGCAAAAAGAAAGCCATCCTTACCGGACGGCTTTCTTTTTGCGGAGCGGGTAACGGGAGTCGAACCCGTATTTCGACCTTGGCAAGGTCGCATAATAGCCGCTATACGATACCCGCAGCGAGCACTTTGTCATTCTACTGATTCTTTGAAAAATTTCAACCGCAGCAAAGAAGATTCCTAATAGTTCGGAGGATTGCTTTTGGGGCCAATGATGCTAGGGGTACTGGTGGGTCCTTTAAAATTTTCAGGGATCGTCGTCGTCGGGACCTGCGTCCTGGTGGATGATTTTATAGAAGATGAAGCGGCGATCGGCGTTTCCTGTGGTAGCGTGACCGTTTCCCCTGAGAGGCGCGCGGAATAATAAAAAACTCCCCAGAAGACAAAGGCGAATATAATGACAGCGATGAGGGTAACACCGAAGATTTTCATGGATATCGCCTGATCAATTTTTAAGAAGATGAATTTTGTGCCCTCGCGAGGAATCGAACCTCGATTGCAAGATCCGCAATCTTGCGTCCTATCCGTTGAACGACGAGGACGGATAACCCTCTTACCATATTAGAATCCGATGATTTTTTCAAGGGAATCGAGAAGCGACGGTTCGAACTCGACCTCGCGCAGGACCGGTTTGAGGCATTGCCGGATATCGTCGGTTTTTTCTTTTGGGGCTAATATCTTGAGCGGTGCCCGGATCTTCGTCTTGAAGGTGAAAAAGAGCTCGATCCAATCGTCATTAAGGTCGTTTACGCTGAAGTTCTCAAAAAGTTTGATCTGGTGGTGTTTTTCGGCGCCGATCAGAAGATCATGCTCGGTCAGGGAAAAATCCAGGATCGTGGGGGTCTCGTTGCCCCATGCGATCAGAAGGATTTCAGCGATAACGATGAATATACCAAAAAGGAAATTCCGTTCCCAAATGGAGAACGCAATGATTGAGGCCGAGACGATGATCGATATCCAATACCACGAAACGCTTTTGGGGCGATATTCGAATTCCGGCGCCTGCCATGTTGTCTCGGATGATGCCATAAGCTTATTGTAGCACAATAGCGATCTAAGATTTATGAATCGAACGGAAAATCATCATTATGCCTTTGCTGCCGTGATGGCGATGATCTTTCGAGCGCCGGCGGCTTTGAGCGCGCGTGCCGCCTCTCCGAGCGTTGCGCCGGAGGTAACGACATCATCAAGGAGGAGAATGTCCTTCCTGAAGATATCCCGCTGTTTTGAGATCGAAAAGCAGCCAAGAATGTTTTTTTGCCGTTCTGCGGCGTTCTTGGTTTCGGTCTGGGGTTTGGTGTTGCGATTTCGCATCAGGATATCGCTTCTTATTTGGATGGACAGGTACTCTGCGAGATATTTCGCGATTTCAGCCGCTTGATTGAAGCCGCGTTCATTTCGCCGCTTGCAGGAAAGCGGCAGAGGGATGAGGATGAACTTTCCGGTATCAATTGGGATCTTCCCGAGATAGCGCGCGATAAGAACCGCAAGTGGCTTTGCGGCTTGCCGCACGCCGCGAAATTTCAGATTATGGATCAAGAGCTTGAGCGTTGCATTGTCGTAAGGTCCCGCGGAACCAAGCAGGTAGGGCATGTCCCGATGGCATATCTTCCTTGCCTCGGGCGACCTCGCGCCGCAGCGGGCGCAAAAGAGCGTTGTATAGCATGGGATCGCCTCAAGACATGATTCGCACAAAACCCCCGAGTCGAGCCGAACTGCACAGGCAAGGCATTGCGGCGGAAAAAGGATTTTTGAAATAATATCAACGCATTTCATGCTATAATAACAAAGAAGCAATTTTGATTTCATGGATAATCCTTTCAATTTTTTTCAGAGGACAGTTTTTCCTTCATATCTCGGCGTCGATATCGGCACGACGTCCATTAAGGTTGCCGAAGTGAGGAACGGCAAGGATCGGCCGGAACTCGTGAATTACGGCATCCTGGAATCGAGCGGATATCTTGCGCGGGAAAATCAGGCGCTCCAAACGAGCAGCTTGAAAATATTCGAATCGGAGATCGTCGATCTTTTGAAGACGGTGGTTCGCGAGATGGGGACACCTACAAAAGATGTCGTCGCGTCTTTGCCTCTCTTTTCCGCGTTCATTTCGGTGCTTGATTTTCCGAGAATGGAACCGCGCGAGATCGAGCATGCGATCGTTTATCAGGCAAAGCAGTATGTTCCGTTGCCGCTTTCCGAGGTGGCGCTTGACTGGCTTAAGGTCGCCGAATTCGAAGATGAAAAGGGATTTTTTCATCAGAAAATACTCTTGATCTCGGTACCTCAGGAACAGATCAAGAAATATCAGGCGATGTTTGCGGCGGCGGGACTGACGCTCCGCGCGCTCGAGATCGAAAGCTTGAGCCTGACGCGGATCTTTGGCGGCGATCCGACGTCGACCATGGTTATCGATATCGGGAGCCGTTCGACCAGTGTTGTTTTTCTGGAGAAGGGGAGTTTGGTGTGGGCGACGCAAAGCGATTTTGGCGGTGCTTCTTTGACGCAGGCTTTGGCATCGAGCTTGAACATCAATCCGCTCCGTGCCGAGGAATTGAAGAAAGAGCGGGGAGTTTTGGGTACCGGGCCGAGTTACGAATTATCCACCATTATGCTTCCGTTCCTTGATGTTATACTGAATGAAGTGAGGAAGGCGCAGTTTTCCTATGGCGAACAGTTTCCGGGCTTGCGGAAAACCGAACGGGTCGTTCTTGCGGGAGGCGGTGCCAATTTGCTTGGTCTTGAACAATACGTTGAACGTGCGCTCGGTCTTCCGACGGTGAAAATATCCCCCTTTTCCCGGTTCCAATATCCGGCCGCCATGGAGCCGCTCGTGGGCGAGCTGAACGCCGTGATGCCGATTTCGCTCGGTCTCGGCCTTAAGGAATTCCTTTCGTAGATCCGGTCCCGCAAACATATCTTTCGGAGAGTCCTTTCTGAAAACTACCAATTGATCGGGGCAAAGTAAAAGATTCTTTAATAATTTTTTCACTTTTCACTTTTCGCCTAATATCTTATACTTATCTTATGGCACTCCCGCAGCAGGTCGTTCAACAGTTGAATCAGGGATCAAGTCGATCTCCGGGCTGGTCGTCCGGTATCATCCTTTTTGCCGGAAGCATTTTTTTCATTATTATTTTTATCTATGCCGGTTTGAAGTTCGGCTATGAGCCGTACTTGAATTCCCAGCTTTCTTCGCTGCAGGGACAGGCCCAAAAATTGGGGCAGTCGGTTTCGGCATCGGACGAGGCAAGTCTTGTCACATTCTATTCGCAGATCAGTAACATTCAGTCTTTGATCAAGGGTCACGTTTTCTTCTCTCAATTTTTAACCTGGCTGGAACAGAATACCGAGGGGAATATCTACTATACCAATATGTCGTTTGCGTCCGGCGACCAGATCACGCTTTCAGGCGTTGCAAAAACATCGGCGGACATCACGGAACAGGTCGCCGCATTCGAGGCGTCGCCGAATATCTCGTCGGTCACGCTTTCGAACGTCGCCTTCTCGTCTTCTGCAAACGATTGGACCTTCAACGCCGTTTTAGTCCTGAATTCATCCATTCTTTTATGGACGCCGGGCGCATCGTCGCCGACCGTGCCGATGCCGGCATCTCAAGCAACGACTCCCACAACGACACCCGCAGCAACCTCTTCGACAGCGGCAACTTCCACGGCGTCGCCGGTGAATAATATGCCAATACTATGAAACAAAGTTCAAAACGGCTTATGAGCGTATTCGTTGCTTTCATCTTCATCGTGGCGGCGTTCGTTTGCTTTTTCGATCTTGTCCAGCCTACGTATAGCGACGTGCAGACGTTGCGAGGGAAGCAGCTTGGCGAACAGAATTATCTCACGAGCCAAACCGCGCTCGTGAAACAGGTGCAGACGACCCTCAATACCTATCAGAACGAAGCGCAGGGTGCCGCGAACGTAAGTTTAGCAATGCCTTCCGGTGAGGATATTGCGGGAGCGCTCGCGCAGATCCAGGGCATCGCAACGAACAATAATATCAACATAACGGGCGTCACCGTAACGGCTCCCGAGATCCAGGTCAAAAAAACAGGGACATCTTCATCGACATCACCCATAAAACCGTTGGGTAGTTTCGCATTCAAGCTGACGGGATCGGGCAGTTACGAGAGCCTCAAGAACTTTCTTTCAGAAATAGAGACAAATGTCAGAATATTCGATGTGGAAACTTTCTCTCTTCAGCCGATGACCGTGGCGGCAGTTCCGGGTTCGAAAACCGCGCCGACGCGCGATGCATTCAACTATTCCATAACCGTCGATACTTATTATCAAACGCAATAATCCATGGCGATCGTGATTGAAGAAGAAAAGAAAAGCAGTAATGTTCTTGCCATCCTGGGGTGGCTCGTGGTTCTTGCGGTCATCGGAGCGGCGATCTACTACATCTTTTTTGTTGAGCCGCCCTCGGCCATCATCTTGCCTACAGGAACGTTGCAGAACGTCAGTTCTCTTTCGGTAAGTGCCGTCAATCCGGAAGATGTGGTGAATAACGATGAATTCCAGGCACTGAAACAATATATCCCCGAGCCGACATCGACCGGCCCGGTACCTATGGGACGGCAGAATCCGTTCATTGCGCCGTAACTTTGATCCAGGATCGAGGAGATAAGATCCAGGAATGATCCTTCCTGAATCTTAAATCATGCCTCTTGAACCTTTTTCAACCATGACGATATCAATCATTGCGGCGATAGGCGAAAATCGTGAACTTGGATTTCGGGGCGGCATACCGTGGCATCTGCCTGAAGATTTCAAGCGGTTCAAGGAATTAACCATGGGACATCCGGTCATCATGGGGCAGAGGACTTTCGAATCGATCGGCAAGCCGCTTCCCGGACGGACGAATATTGTTCTTACGAAAAGCCCGGATTTTCATGCGGACGGCTGCCGCGTCGTCGCTTCGCTTGATGAAGCGTTGGATGCCGCAAAAGGATCGGATGAAGCTTTTGTCATCGGCGGGGGACAAATTTATCATCTCGCCATGTCTATAGCGCAAAAACTTTATCTCACTAAAGTTCACGGCATATTTGAGGCAGATACTTTTTTCCCTGAATGGAGCGAGAGAGAATGGCGCCTCGTCAGCTCGGAGCCGCACGTGAAAGACGGAAAGAACGCGTTCGATTATGATTTCTGCGTGTACGAAAGAAAATAAGAAATAATTTTTATTTTCTCTGTTGTTCCCGCCTTCGCGGATAACGACAACTATCCCTTCTTTTCTTCTATGAATTTCTTCCAGGAGTCGGTGGCGAGACCGCCAGTCGGAGCGAGTTCCGCCTTGATCGTGGGGTGCGGATCATAACCTTCGATCTTTGCATATTCCGGCTTGAACTCGTCGATGGTTTTGAACGATGGATCAAGAATGAGCTTCGGTAATGGCTTCGGTTCGCGCGAGAGCTGTTCTTTCACGGCATCTTTGTGAGTATCGTAAATATGGACATCGCCGAACGTGTGGATGAACTCGCCGGGCTGGTTACCGGTCGCCTGTGCGAGAATCGCGGTGAGCAGCGCATAACTTGCAATGTTGAACGGTACGCCAAGAAACGTATCGGCCGAGCGCTGATAGAGATGGAGCGACAATTTTCCGTTCTTCACGTTGCATTGCCACATGTTGTGGCAGATCGGGAAGCGGCAAGCTTCTTCAGGGAGCGCCATTTCGTAGAGATATTCCGGGTCCCATGCGGAAATGAGCGCGTTGTGCGCATCGGGATCTTTTATGAGATCATCCACGAGCCACTGAACTTGATCGACGGTTCGGCCGTTCCTGCCGGGCCAGCGGCGCCAGAGCTCCCCGTAAATATGCGGCAGTTCGCCGTAGGTCTTTGCAAACGCCGTATCGCCCGCGATCTTCGCGATGAATTCATCTTTTGTGAGTGGCGGCAGTTCGCCATGGTCCATTTTTTCGCGGTAGATCTTATACGGATAATCGTCCCAGATGTGGACGTTGTTATCCACGAGATATTTGATGTTCGATTGGCCGGACAAGAACCATGCCAGCTCATAAAGCACGCCTTTCCAGTAGACTTTTTTGGTGGTGAGGAGCGGGAATCCCTTGCTGAGGTCGAAACGGAGCTGGCGTCCGAAGACGCTCCAGGTGACCGCGCCGGTTCCCTTGTCCTCCTGCCGCTCGCCATGGTCCAGAATGTCCTGGAGCAGATCGAGATATTGATATTCGGGATGATCAGGATCGGATCTTGTCATAAGTAAAGTTTACCTCATCGGATATTTTCATAAAAGTCATTCCGGGCTTGTCGAGGGATCTCGTCATTTTTCAAAAAAAGAGATCCTTCCCAGACTCAGGATGACCGGATGGATGGGACTTCATAAAAGTTAAGGCAGTTATTCTATATTGAACACTTTTTCCGTGCCGTAGTATTCCGGCCAATGGGCATTGTAAAAAGTGAACATGCGACCGAGGCGAGCTTGATCGAGTTCTTCGCAACCGACGCTTTGCATGAGTTTCCGCAGTTCCGCTTTGGCGTCATCCGCGCGCGCAGGATCTTTTTCTATGGATTCAAACTCGGCGAGATAGCCGTAGCCAGCATTGCGGTCGATCGTTACGTTCACGCCGGAGAAGCGGAACTCCTGCCGTTCCCGCGACCACTTTGATTGATAGGTGAAGCCCGCGGCAAGGATCGCCTTATCGAGTTTATCAAGCGAGAGGTCGACTTTCTCTTCGAATTCGCGCCGCGCGGTGCCGTTCGCGCTCGTCGTGTCGTCGATCGAAGCCTTCAGAACAAGAAGTATCGTTCCGTCGGCTTCGCGCGTGCGGAGCGATATCTCTTTTGCTTTCGCTGCAATATCCAAAAATCTTGAGCGATCATTTTCATTTTTCAGAACCTCCGCGACTTTCTTGAAATCGCCGCCGCCTTCGAAATAATGATTGAGCTGGCGATGCGAACCGATGCTTTCGAGCGAGGGATCGACTTCCTTCATTTTTGTTTTCAAGCGTTCCGCGTTTTCCAGGCTGCCAAGAAGTGATTTTATTTCTATCTCGTAGTGATCGTTCTGCATTTGTGTTTAGTAATGGTTTTTTAAAGCATGGATCCTCGACTGGACCCCGGATGACGAGACGGGAATCGCTAAGCTCGCGATGCTCGCAAAACGATTTTCGTCGTTATTCTTCCTTCTTTTCGATCTCCTGATACAGCTTCGAGGCGAGCGGCGTTTCCTGGCCGGCGTATTTGTTTTTCTTCTTGAGATAATAGGGAACTTCTACCTTGCTCGAAACTTCTTCAAAGGTGAAGGAACAGGCGCGCATACCGGGATAGAGGAGAACGGGCACGACGCCGAGATTGCCGAGTTCCATCACCGGCTTGCCGCGCCATCCGGGATCGAAGACGGACGCCGTGCCATGCACGATGATGCCGAGCCGGCCGAGCGAACTTCGCCCCTCGATGCGGCCAACGAGATCATCCGCGATCTCAAGCCATTCGACGGTCGTTGCAAGAACAAGCTCGCCGGGTTGGAGTACGATCGCTTCCCCTTCGGGGATCGTGAGGGTTTCCATGATATCCTTTGTTTTTTCCGTGTCGTGGATGTCGATGCAGGCGATCTTCGATCGGCGGAAGATCTGAAAAACGTTCCCGAGATGGAGGTCGAGCGAGCAGGAGCCAAGCTGGGTCTCGAAATCCGGCGCCGGCGTCAGCTTGATGCGCCCATCCGCAAGGGCTTTTTTGATGTCGCGATCTGAGAGGATCATGGGACTAATTATAGCGTGGGAACAAGGAAAAGGAAATGCTATTTAAGGCTATTTTTTTGATACCATTCTGCGTGTTTCGTCTGTCATTCCGAGCTTGTCGAGGAGTGATAAAAAAGGAACGGGAACGGTAGATAAGACAAAATTTATAAAATCCAGTTTTTGTGATAAAATAGCTGCATGGTGTAATTCTCTTCTTTTTCTTTTGTCATTGCGGTCGCGGTTTTTTTTGCGGTCCTTAAAAATTAATTTTATTTACCCAATGAATTATCCAACCATAGAAAAAGAAGATCCTCAGATTTTTGAAATCCTTAAAAGGGAGGAAGCCCGGCAGAAGGAGGGTATCGAACTTATCGCGAGCGAGAATTATGTTTCGCGCGCCGTGCTCGAGGCGATGGGTTCGGTTCTTACGAATAAATACAGCGAGGGCTATCCTGGAAAGCGTTACTATGGCGGCAATGAGGTGATTGATCAGGCGGAAAATCTGGCTATCAGCCGCGCGAAAGAACTGTTTGGCGCCGAGCATGTGAACGTCCAGCCGCTGTCGGGTTCGCCGGCGAATCTGGCGGTCTATATGGCGCTCCTTAATCCCGGCGACAAGGTCCTCGGATTTTCGCTGGACCAGGGCGGACATCTTTCGCATGGCCATCCACTGAATTTTTCCGGAAAACTTTATACGATCGTTCCGTATTTTGTGAAGCAGGGAACGGAGATCATCGACATGGATGATGTCGAGGCAATCGCGCTGCGGGAAAGACCGAAAATGATATTGGCGGGCTTTTCGGCTTATTCGCGTTCGTTCGAGTGGAAGCGTTTCCGTGAGATCGCCGACAAGGTTGGCGCATTCCTCTTTGCGGATATTGCCCATATCGCCGGCCTGGTTGCAGGGAAGCAATTGGAGAATCCGATACCGTTTTGCGATGTCGTATCCACGACCACTCATAAAACTTTGCGTGGACCGCGCGGCGCCATGATCATGTGCAAGGAGCAGTTCGCGGCCGCGATCGACAAGTCCGTCTTTCCGGGCGTGCAGGGCGGTCCGCATGAGCATATCATCGCCGCTAAAGCGATTGCGTATGGCGAAGCACTCCGACCGGATTTTCAGGAATATTCGAAGCAGATCATTGCGAACGCGCGGGCATTGGCCGGTGCTTTGCAGGAAAAGGGCTATCGCGTGGTTTCCGGGGGGACGGACAATCATCTTATACTGATCGATCTTTTTGGGAGCAAGGCTATTACCGGCAAGGAAGGGGAGAAAGCATTGGAAAAGGTGGGGATCTCGATCAATAAAAACATGATCCCTTATGATCCCCGGAAACCAATGGACCCTTCCGGTATCCGCTTGGGTACGCCGGCTTTGACCACGCGCGGTTGCAAGGAAAAAGACATGCAAACGGTTGCCGACCTGATGGATATGGCGCTCATGAACCGCGCCGACGATGCCAAACTTGCGGCAATCAAGGAAGACGTCAAAAAATTCTCCGTTCAGTTTCCGGTTCCAGGGATCGAATAATATTCCGTCGTTATCGGTTACCTATGGCCGTACTTTCGGATGATTTCGAGCTGCTCGGGCGTATTGAAGCCCATTCCGATCGAGGGATCATCAAGAGCGTAACTATTCGTTTTTACATTCTGTTCGATGGCGACTCGCACGAGGTCGGTGAGATAAAATTCTCTGGCAGCGTTGTGATCCGTGAGGGCGTCGATATTTTTCCAGAGCCATGTTGTTTTGAAACAATAGTAGCCCACGTTCAATTCCCTGATCTCTTTCTCTTTTTCGGTGGCATCTTTCACTTCTACGATCGAAGCGAGCTCCCCGGAGGGATCTCTTCGGATCCTGCCGTAGTTGAAAAATAATCGACGGTCTTCTTCGAGGTCCGGCACAACAAGCGTGCAGAGCGTGAGCGAGGCATTTGATCTAAGATGGCTTGCCGAAAGTTCGTTAAGGGTCTTTGTGCTGATCATGGGATGGTCGCCGGGAAGAACCATGAGATTTTCTTTGACATCGCTTTTCTTCAGGGATCTTTTCACGCATTGGACGGCATGGCCGGTTCCTTTCTGCTCTTTTTGCAGGACAAAGCGGCAATTCTTGCCGGCAATCTGGATGATCTTTTCGGCTTGATCGTTCACGACGATGATCGGTCGTGGGGAGAGTGCGGATGTACTTACGATGATTCTTCGGAGGGTGGGGATCCCTCCCACTTCGTAGAGCGGCTTTGGCAGGTTGGAATTCATCCTTGTGCCTTTGCCTCCGGCGAGGATGATGACGTCGAATGTCGTTTCCATACCTTTACTCTAGCATTGCTTTCGACACAGAAGTTTTCCCCAACGAAACGCGCAAATGCCAATGATGCGGTGAATGAAATCCCGATCCTCTATTCGCGGAAACGGTCGCGGAAAATGAGGGATTACGCCATTCCCATAAAGGCATCCTCTGCAGTATGCGCGTAATGGAAATCGATCGTTTTTTCTATGCGTGAGCCATCGACATTGATGGGGTAGATGAGGCCCATCGCCGAGTCGGGGCGCGTTGGAATGCGACCGAGCGAGAAGTGCCATGCCATGAAAAAGGCCGGTCGTATGACCCAGTGGGGGACGCGAAGAACTTTTTTATGGAGGAGCTGTCCCATGTCTTTTGCGGTAAGAAATTTCGGGGGCGCGATATTGAAGATCATCGGATTCAGGCCATCCTTCGAGAGGTCTGCGTTGATTAAAAGCTGCATGATCTGGATCAGGTCCTCTTCGTGCACGAATTGCCGCGCCCAGGCAGGATCTGCTTCGACGACGAACGGCAGGATCTTCTTTAAAAAAGTAATGAGGCCGAACTTGCTCGCGAGGCTTTGTCCCACGGGACCGGTCACGCTGTTCAGCCGCAGGACAACGGCTTGCGTCGCTGCGTTGTGCGATCTTAGGATCGCAACGAGATCGCGTTCGGTTTCAGCTTTCTGATACCCGTACGGATTTTCAGTTTCGGAGATCGGTTCGGTTTCCGTGAGAAGTTTTCCGATGTTTTCCGGTTTTGCGCCGTACGCCGAAACAGTGGAAAGATAAATGAGCTTCGGTATATTGCGCTCGACGGAGAACGAAAAGACCCGATGGCAATTATCAAGATTATTCTTCTGGACCACTCTCTTTTTGCCGTAGGGATTGCGTATCTTGAACGCGCAATGGACAACGGCGTCGATATGCGCGGCGGTTGGCAATCGATCCTCCCATCCCGGGATTGCAAGATCCGCCTGGATCCATGTGATCTTCGGATCGGATTTCATGTGCTCCGGTTCGGGAAGCAGATCGATGCCCACGATCCGCGACACGGATGGGTCCGCTGATAATTTTTTAATGAGAAGGCCGGCAATATATCCCGCGCTGCCGGTGATGAGAATTTCCATATTCTCAGTATATCACGCCGGGGGCCTGATACATCGTCGGCTCTGTCGCGGAGCCTTATCTCCCTGCGGCGGTCACGACGGTTCTCAATGTTTTCAGAATGATGAGAATATCGAAGATCAATGAGCGATTTTTGAGATAGTAAATATCGTAGCAGAGCCGCTCTTTGGTCTGTTCGGCGGATTCCGTCACGGGGAAGGTGACCTGCGCCCATCCGGTGATGCCGGGCTTCACGATGGTGCGTATGGAATAGTACGGAATGACATCTTTGAGCTTCTCGTAGAACTCGATGAAATCCGGCCGTGGTCCGACAAAAGATACGTCGCCGCGCAGAAGATTGATGAACTGGGGAAGCTCGTCGAGATGCGTGCTGCGCAGTATTTTTCCGATGCCGGTGATGCGTGTCTTGTCGGTGTCGAGCCAGCCGTTCTTTTCCGCTACCCGCATCGTGCGGAATTTATAGAGCATGAACGTCTTTCCGTTTTTTCCGATGCGGGTCTGGCGATAGATCACGGGTCCGGGCGATGAGAGCTTTACGAGCAGTGCTACGAGAAGTTCGATGGGGAGCAGGATCGTTGCGGCAATAAGCGCCAAGAGGAATTCCCCGGCGCGTTTCAGGGAATCGTAATATCTTCCCGCGCCTTCGATGTTTTCCAGGAACCACGTTTCTTCAATGTCGGTCAGCGGTACCTTGCGCAGGATGCGTTCGTAGAGATCCGAGACGTCGATCACGAGAGTTCCTTTTCCGAGGAGCTTATACAGCATCAGCGCGAAGGCGGTTTCTTTTTTCAGGTGGCGCGGTACGGCGATCACGTTGGCATGGGATTCTTCGATCGCGCCTTCGAGCGCCTTCGGATCATTCTGCTCGTGGATCCGCTTTACGATGGCATAACCGAACTGCGGATTCTCGGCGATCGTTTTCACGATCTCTTCCACGACCGGACCGTTTCCGACGAGGACGACCTTGTTCGGCGCTTCCCTCGACGCGAGGAGCGTGTTCGCCAGGCGGCGCCACGCGATCTCTATGACGATGAATATGACGAGGAAGATGAACAGATTTGTTTTTGGCGCGATGCCGAACGAGGGGATGAAGTAGAAAAGCATGACTGCGACGGTCGCGCTGACGAAAATGACGAGCGCAAGCGTTTTCAGGAAATCGATGTTGTTGCGGAGCTGGCGGAGATCGTAGAGGCCCGAGACGTAGAAGATCACGATCCAAAGAATGAAGACGATCGTGAAGGGGACGGCGTGGACATCGATGAACTTTTCATAAAATCCCGACCCGTAGCGCAGGGCGAGCGTGGCAAGAAGCGACGCATAGAGCGCTGCAATATCTCCAAGAAAGAGGGAAAAAGTTTTTATCCCGGTTGTCAGCTTCATGGCGAACTTTGTTTTTTTACTATGACATTTTTGGGGACATTTTTCCAGTCCTGCCGAAAGATCGGGAGAAGAGCTACAATTCAATTATCGTTGTTATGAAGAATATCGTAACCATCGGCGGAGGGACGGGAACATTCACCGTGCTTACGGCGCTCAAAAAATATCCCGTGCATCTTACCGCCATCGTTTCCATGGCGGACGATGGCGGTTCGACGGGACGGTTACGCGACCAGTATGGCGTTCTGCCGCCAGGCGACGTCCGCCGTGCGCTCGTCGCGCTCTCTGAGTCGAGCGATACGATGCGCGAACTTTTCAATTATCGCTTCAATGGCGGCGGCCTGCAGGGGCACAGTTTCGGAAATCTTTTTCTTACGGCGCTTGAAAAGGTAACTGGAAATTTTGCGTCCGCGGTCGAGGAGGCGTCGCATATTCTGAACGTGAATGGCGAAGTTGCGCCGGTCACGCTCGATGATGTGCGGCTCTGTGCACGGCTCGCGAACGGTTCCATCATTCGCGGGGAGACGAACATCGATATTCCACGCGTGCCGCACCGTTCCCCTATCGAGGAGGTTTGGTTGGAACCCGAAGCACGGATGAACCCGAGCCTGAAGCGTATTTTGAAAAACGCCGATTCCATCATTATGGGACCGGGCGATCTTTACACCAGCATCATTCCGAACTTCCTTGTGCCGGGAGTCAGGGAGGAGATAAAAAGATCGAAAGCAAAGAAGGTTTTCATCTGTAATCTGATGACCAAAGCGGGGGAGACCGACGGTTTTTCCGCAGAGGATTTTCTTGGGGTCATGGAAAAATATCTCGGAAAGAATGTTTTGGATTTCGTGATCTTCAATAACAAGAGGCCCTCAGAGAGGCTCTTGCGGAAATATCGTCGCGAGGGCGCGGAATTCGTAGCGCCGCCTCTTCCCAAAAAGGGCGGCCGGGGGACCGAATACATCCTCGGTGATTTTATCGACACCGACACGTTTGTCCGTCATGGCCCGCTCAAAAAAATGGGGAAGCTTCTCGTTTCGCTTTGATTTAGAACCTATTTCTGTTTTCCCATCATTCGAATTCTAACTGCCCACAAAAAAGTCCCGCTAACAGTAAGCGTGGACTTCTTTGTTTGCGGGGGATCATTGCGCCGATCAGCGAGGCGGCGGTAAAAGATATTGGGGTTCGATTTCATAGTCAATGTTCCAGGCCCACCACTCTTGGCAAAACTGGCAAAGAATTTCCTTGTGGGGAAGTATTGTGCCGTTGGGTTTCATCACGTTGCGGGCGATGGTGTCTGGGATCTCGACATAATTTCCGCAGAGGCCATCACATGGAAAGAAACGATAGATGATTTCCATGGTTCACTCTCCGAATGCGGGTTGGTTTGGGGTTCTAGAATTCGGACAAACTTGCATGCCGAATATTTTTGAACCGTGATCAAGGTTTCGCGATGACAGTATGTTGGAGCCGGTTTATGACAGCTCTTTATACTATGAACTCGTTGTCTTTTTTGTCAAATAAGCGGTGTGATTTTTCAAAATCGTTCGAACATCGTTCCGTACCGTGTATGAGAATTACGAATTCATAATATGTCGCAGCGGTGATACAATAGGAGCATGCAGATCATCGATGGAAAGGCGATTGCATCAGGTATTATCAATCGTTTGAAGTCACGTCCGTTGCCGAAGAAATTTCTCGGTGCGGTTTTGGTGGGTGATGATAAAAGCTCAATCAGCTTTCTGAAACAAAAAGAAAAGACCGCGAAAGAGCTTGGCGTGGATTTTCGCGTGTATCGTTTTCCGAAGGATATAACGAACGATGAGCTTCGGAGCGAGGTCGGAAAGATCGCTACGCATAAAACCTGCGGCGGCGTTATCGTGCAGCTGCCATTGCCGGAACACTTGAACCAATATTATGTTTTGAACGCGATTCCAAAAGAGAAGGATGTGGATGTTTTGAGCGAACGGGCACTCGGCGCATTCTATGTCGGTCGGAGCGAAGTTCTGCCGCCGGCCGTCGGAACGGTCAACGAAATAATTTCGATCTCAAACAGTAAACTTGAAAATTGTTCCGTCGCTATCGTCGGTCTTGGCATCTTGGTCGGCCGGCCGGTCGCGAATTGGATCATGAGGCGCGCGAAGGAAACGATGCTTCTCCGAAGTACGAGTGACCTTGCTGCATTGAAACATGCGGATACCGTTATTACTGGCACGGGGAGAGCGGGTCTTATCTCGCCGGACATGCTGAAAGATAGCGCGAGTGTTATTGATTTTGGTTATGGAACACTTGAAGGAAAATATTCAGGAGATCTTGATACGAGGGAACTTACGGCGCGTGGCGAACAATTGGGATTTTATACGCCAACCCCGGGCGGCACCGGTCCGGTGCTCGTCGCAAAGCTTTTTGAAAATTTTTACGAACTGAACAAGTGACACTAGAAAAATCGATATCGTTCGATTTTTTAGTGTCACTTACCTTCCTGCTGAAGTCTATTCCCGCGCAGATGCGGCAACGCTTAGGATCCGCGTCGGGAAGGTCGAAAAAAGATTAAGAGGGAGATCGGCGTAGAACCTATGCCGGATTTTTGTATTTTTTTGCGATGTTATGCGAGATGCGGGCGAGAACGAAGATGATCACGGCAATGGCGATAATGCCGCTCGCAATTTCGAACGTTCCGGAGAAATTGTTCCAGTAGTCGCCAACGAGGTAGCCAAGCGTGAGCCCTACTCCGGGTTCGATGATATTTCCGACAAGATCATAAAGGAGGAATGTTGTGAACGGCACTTTAACGAGTCCTGCGAGGAAATTGGATATGGTACTAAGGGAGCTCGCGAACCGTGTCGTGAAAACGGTCACGGCGGCATCGGTTCGAAATTCTTCAGCGAGCTGTTTAAAAAAGGTGAATTTATTGAGACGAAGCGCGTGCGTTACGGTTGCGCCCCAACGACGCGTGATGGCATAGCCCGAGAGGTCGCCTAGTGTGTTTGCAACGATGGCGATCGCGAGCGACAACCAGAAATTGAAATAGTTCTGGCTCGAGAACGCTCCCACGGCGAGAAGCATGGCATTCACGGGCCATGGGATGAGAAGGGCTCCACTGTAAACGATGGCGAAGAGAGCGGTGTATTTATAGAGGAGGAGCCACGAAAGAAGTGAGGAAAGAACATCCATTATTTAAAGAGAGGAAGTGCTTGAGGCGGGAACTGATGGAGGCGCAAAAAATTGTCGTACGGTGTTCTGGACTTCGACGAGGGTCGAAGATGGATTCTGATGGGTATCTTTTGCAAGCTTATTGATGGTCATTTTTGGGTATGCCGGATCCGATATGGAAAGCTGGTTCTTGAGATAGTCTGGCGGCATCTTGAAAAATCCATTGAGATAATCAAAGGTCATCCAGGAACGTATGGTATCTGCATCATTGGCGACAAGAAGGGGATGGTTCCTTAGGGCGCTCGTCATCGCCCGGTGTGTCGCGATGAGCTCCTCGCGTTGCAGTGTTCGATATTGCCGCACAAAGAAGAAAAGCAGGACGGCCAGAATAACGCCGAGCGAGGCGACGACCCAATCAATAAGATGTCTCTCATTTTTCGGTTTTTGAGACATGGCGTTACGATATGTTTATGATTTCAGAATTTCGACAAGCGCGATTTCGAGTGGCGTCTCGGCAAAAGGGGAATAGCGCATTTCGGAGTAGGCGCGGATGAGCGCTTTTTCAAATGTAACCAAGAATGCGACATCGGCGGTCTTCCCGAGTTCTTGCATGATCTCCGCCTCGTCCCTGGTCAGTTCGCGCTCGAAGATCTTTTTGAGTTCGGGATTCAGTTTTAGGGAAAGAACCTTGCGGAGATAGTGGATGAGGTCTTTTGTGAATTGGACGGGGTTGCCGCCTTCCTCGTTCAGAACTGAAAGATAGGCAAGGGATGCCGGAAGATCTTTTTTCAGGATGATAGCGGCGAACTCGGCGATCTTCGCGAGGCCGGTGCGGCCCGTGATGCGTTCGACGTCCGCAAGCGCGATCGTTCCGCCGAGCGAGGCGATCTGATCGAGAAGCGATTCTGCGTCGCGGACACTGCCTTCCGCGATCGCGGCAATGAGCTCAAGCGCCGGTCCCTCGATCTTTATCTTCTCCGCTTTCGCTTCCGTCGCGAGCTTTTTCACGATCGCTTCTTTCGTGAGTTTTTTGAATATGAAACGTTGGGCCCGCGATGTGATGGTTGGCGGAAGTTTTTCATATTCGGTCGTCGCGAGCACGATGACCGCATGCTTCGGCGGTTCCTCGAGAGTTTTAAGAAGCGCATTCCATGCGGCGCCGGTCAGCATGTGCGCTTCGTCGATGATGTATACTTTCGATCCTCCCGATGCCGGCGCGGTGCGGATGTTCTCTTTCAGGTTGCGGATCTCATCGATGCCGCGGTTCGAGGCCGCATCGATCTCGATCACATCGAAAGAGTTTTGTGCATCGATCTCGCGGCAGGCCGCGCAAACGTTGCACGGTTCACCGAGTTCCGCGAATTCGGGATCGGTTCGGCGTTTTTCGCAGTTCACCAGTTTTGCGAGAAGCCGTGCCGTACTGGTCTTTCCCGTGCCGCGCGGACCATAAAAAATATAGGCTTGTCCGATGCGTCCGGCTTTCGCCGCATTTTTAAGTATCTGGATATTAGTCTCCTGGCCGAGAACATCTTCCAGCTTCTTGGGGCGGTATTTGCGGTAAAGCGCTTGTGCCATATACGGATTATTATAGAGCCGATTGTGGAAATAGGCCACATAAAAAGCATTTTTATCGGAGTCAGATTCGCGATCATAAAAGAATTCCCAGGGAGCGACGAATGCCGCGCCCTGGGTTTATGTTGTTCCGACCGATCTAGAAGAGCGGGCGGAGGAGAAAAAGCAGGCCTGCAACGCCAGTTATGGCGACTCCGATCCAGATAGCCACCTTTACGGCCAATGGAAACGGTTTTGGTGCCGGACCAATGGATTCAAACATTGAGCCACCCCCTTTCTTCATTAAGAATCATAACTCTTATTTTTTATTCTGTCAAATTTTATTGTGCACCGCATTGAAAAATAAGGAATGAAATGTTTTGATAAGAGAATACAATGGCATACGAACTGCAAACGGAAAAGTTCAGCGGCCCACTCGAGAAATTACTCGAGCTGATCGAGGCGCAAAAGATGGACGTGAGCGAGGTGAGCATGGCGCATGTCACGGAAGATTTTCTGCGCTACATCGAAAATTTGAAGGCAGTGCCGCCTGAGGCGAATGTGAGCGATGAGGGCATCGCGTCGGCCTTCCGTGAGGATCTGCGGCTCATCGCCGATTTCATCACGGTTGCGAGCAAACTTATTTTTTTGAAATCGAAGTATCTTCTGCCGGGACTCGCGCTTTCGGATGAAGAGGAGGCCGACATCAAAGACCTTGAGGATCGGCTGAAGATCTATCGCGAGCTGAAACCAGCGCTCCATATCATTGCGAAGTTGTGGCGTGAAAGCCATCGGTCGTACAGTCGGCAATATTTCATCGGTCATGGCGGCGGACTTGCGGCGCAGGCGAAAGTTTTCTATCCGGGCGGCAACGTGACGCCGGTGGCGCTCGCGGGTTCTTTGGACAGGATCTTCGACGCCATCAAGACGTACGAGCTGGAAACGCAGACCATCAAGGAGAAGATCGTCACGCTCGAGGAGAAGATCGCCGAGGTGACGGCACGGATCGAGCGTGAGGGGAACATCAATATCTCAAGCCGCGATCATAGCGTCTCGCGTGCCGACACAATTCTCCTTTTTTTGGCCGTTCTGCATCTCGCGCGGGATGAACGGGTTTCCCTGAAGCAAAACGAAATTTTTTCTGATATACTAGTCGAAAAGAAATGAATTTCGTCATCCTCCGCGGAGGCGGAGGACCCGTGCTTTTAAAAAGCATGGACCCTTGCCTTCGTGATGGCGACTAATGTTTATTAATTCCATGTCTGATCTTGAAAAAAAACTCGCAGCACTTGAGGCATTGCTTTTCATCCACGGCGAGCCGGTGACCTACAAAAAGATAGCGTCGGTTCTCGCGGTCGAAAAAGAGGAAGCCGAAAAACTTGTGGAAGAATTAAAAAATCGCCTCGAAGATCCCGTGCGGGGTCTTCAGCTTATTTCCGACCGTGAAAAAGTCCAGCTTGCGACGAAGCCGGAATGGAACGCCATTCTTGAAAGCTTCGTGAAGGAAGAGCTCACGGAAGATCTTTCTCCGGCGAGCCTTGAAACGCTTTCGATCGTTGCGTATCTCGGCCCCATTTCCCGCCCCCGCCTTGAATATCTGCGTGGCGTGAATTCGTCCGTGATCCTTCGAAGCCTCATGATCCGCGGCCTCGTCGAGCGGTTTCAGGATCCGGAACATGCTTCGGGATTTCTGTATCGTTTGACCTTTGACGCCATGAAGCATTTGGGTATACAACAAAAAGAAGATCTTGCGGACTTTTCGAAGTTTCAGGAGCTGTTGAAAGTGTTCGATGCTACTGCAGAACGGGAGCAGGTCATTTCGCCTGTCTTGCCGACGTCCGGGCCGGAAAGTTCGGACGGCGGAACCGTTTCGCCGGAGCCTTAGCTTTGCGGATAGATACTCGGTCGCGCGGGAGAAAACAAGAGCATGGCGAAAAACTATTTTGGGAAAATAGCATTTGTGGGCGCGGTGGTGATCATCGCGCTCATTTCGCGCGCAGCATATCCGCATCTCTATGCTGTAGCGACGGGGAGTTCTGCAAGCGATACGCCGTCATCTGCGACGGTTCCGCAATTCGTGCTTCCGGCACTTTCTCTTGAGGATGTCTCCAATGTATCCGCTTCATCATCCGAATTGTCCGGAAATTCCGGCAATGTGAACGTCGGTGCGGTTTCAGGAGGATCGTTCGCGGGGTCGTCTGCCGTTGCGGACGGCGGCGCCATCTCCGTTGTTCCGATCGGTCCCATCGCTGATTCTGCGTTCTCACGTGTCGGAGGCACTGCACCGCCGGATCTGGCCGTGGAAGCGGGTCTTGTTGCCGATCTTACGACCGGCACGCGTTTTATGTCCGAGAACGCCACGGAGCGTTGGCCGCTTGCTTCGGTCACCAAGCTTATGACCGCGACCATCGTGCTTGATAAATTAAGCCTGGCGCAGAAGATAACGATCACCCAGGACGCTTTCAATGCCGATACTTCCGAAAAAACGCTTCGTGTCGGAGATACGTATACCGTTCTCGATCTTCTGCATTTTCTCCTTTTGCCGTCATCGAACGTCGCCGCGGAAGCATTGGCGCGGGCCTATGGCAGGGATCAATTTATAGCGGAGATGAACCGGCGCGCGGCGGCATGGGGGATGAATGATACGAGCTACGCAGATCCGTCCGGTCTTGCGGTCGGGAGCCAATCGACCGCGGCCGATCTCGTGCTCTTGGCGCAGAAGGTATACACCGACTATCCGGAGATACTCAAGATCACCCGAACGCCGCAGGTTGCCGCTACCGAGATAAGTTCAGGGAAACAGGTTGTCATAAAGAACATCAATGAATTTTCGGGTGAGGCCGATTTCATCGGCGGGAAAACGGGGTACACTGATCAGGCGGACGGGAATCTGCTTTCGCTTTTTTCCGACAACGGTCATCCTGTCGTTGTCGTAGTGCTCGGTACGGATGATAATGCACGGTTCACGAATACCGAGGCGCTCTATGATTGGTTTACGAAAAATTTCCAGTCATGACCTATTTTACGAATCCTATCATCTCGGAGGCTGTCAGGATCATGGTTCTTACCATGATCTCGTTCATTGTTGCGTTGATCCTGGCGCCGCTCTGGCTCCGGGTTTTGAAAAAATATCGGTTCGGGAAACATCTGCGGGAAGCATCGGTCGCGCCGGTCTTTTATCAGTTTCATAAGAACAAGGAAGGCGTTCCGACGGCGGCCGGCGTCATTATCTGGGGAACGGTCGTGATCCTCGCCGTGTTCTTCGGTGTTATGGGGATCTTTTTTGACGGTATGTGGCATTACTTCAACTTCATCAGCCGTCCGGAAACATATTTGCCGCTTACGGCGCTCGTGATCGCTGCCGTACTCGGTTTTATCGATGATTGGCTCGGCGTGCTCCATATCGGCGGCGCATCGGGCGGCGGTCTCACGGTGCGGTGGAAATCGGTGGTATACGTCGGTCTCGCATTAGTCGGAGCGTGGTGGTTCTATGTTCGTCTCGGCTGGGATGTCCTGAATGTCCCGTTCTTCGGCAATGTCCAGATCGGCGTCTGGTATATCCCTATATTCATTTTCATTGTTTTTGCCTCGGCGTTCTCCGCGAACGAGACCGACGGTCTCGATGGACTGTTGGGCGGCGTCTCGCTCTTCGCGTTTTTTGCGCTCACGGCCGTTTCCTTTTCGCTCCACCGATATGATCTCGCCGCATTCTGCGGCGTCATGATCGGCGCGCTTCTCGCATTTCTCTGGAGCAATATTTATCCGGCAAAGTTCATGATGGGGGACACGGGATCGATGTCTCTCGGTATCACGATCGGTGTCGTGGCAATGCTTACCAATACGGCGCTTCTCCTGCCGTTCTTTGCGGTCATCCTGGTCATCGAATCAATGTCGGTCATCATCCAGATCATTTCGAAAAAATTGCGTCACGGGAAGAAAGTATTCCGCTCTTCGCCGATCCATCATCATTTTGAGGCTCTTGGCTGGCCGGAATCCCAGATCACGATGCGCTTCTGGATCATTTCTGCGGTATTCGTCGCATTAGGCCTTGCCATCTTCTTCGTGTCGAGAATGATATAAGATTTTTATTCCGAGCGGAGCCTGTCCCGAGAATTTTTGAGGGACGAGGGATCTGAATATTTTTCGATCATTTTTTGTTGGATAAAATTACACAGGGATATCGATCATAAAAAGCAGTTGTAAAAAAACAGGGCCCCACATGGCGTGGGGCCCTTTTGAAAAATTAAAACTGATGGAGCTGGGTTGTTAGAGCCGTTCTCCCGCGACTTTCGCAAGACGCGAGCGTACGGACTCTTCGAGCGTGATGTGCCCGAACGCCTCGTCGCCGCACATGCCCTCGATGACATGGGTCAGCCCGTTGTTGCCGGCATCCAGGGAGTCGGTTGCCACTTGCGTGACGTCGCCCGCGAGGACGAACTTCGCTCCTTCTCCGGCGCGCGTAATGGCCGCCTTGGCTTCTTCCGGGGTAAGGTTCTCGGCCTCATCCACGAGGACGTATTCATCCTGCAGAGTACGGCCCTGGAGGTAGTTGATGGGTTCGATGCTGATCTTGCCGGACTTGAACAGGTTGGGAATGTTATATCCCGACTTTTTCTTGTCCGCCAATGCGGAGATTTTTTGGATCAGCTTCAGCGCATCATTGATGGGCTGTTTCCACGGATCCATCTTCTCGTCCAGAGTGCCCGGCAGGTACCCCATCTTTTGGCCAAGCTCTACGCCAGGTCGGTAGACCAAGAGTTGGGAATATTTATCTGCCGTGCAAAGTTCGAGTCCGACGCTGCACGGGAGGAGCGTTTTTCCGCTTCCTGCCGCTCCTGAAAGCGTGACGCAGGTGATGGACGGATCGCGCAATAAGGCAAGCTCGAATGCCTGGCCAAAGTTGCGGGGTTGAAGTCCGTTACCGGGTTGCGGGGGTTGTGGTTTTTGGACGTTGACGAAACGCGATGTCCCGTCAGGGTCGACCTTGTGGATCGCAAGCACCGTTTTTTCCCCGCACGTGAAAATGCAGCATTCGTTCGGGAAAAGGCTCGGTGTGGCGATAAGTCCGTCAAGAGCATCCCGGGAAATTCCCGCAGGGCCGCTTTGACAGAGCAGGCGGGCGAATTCCTGAAAGCTCCCTTGGCTCACCGGTATGGTGATCACGCCGGAGTAGATCTCGCTTGCGCTCCGTACCACTTTGTTGTGGCGGTAGTCATCCGCGAGAATGCCATATGCGGAAGCTTTCGCACGAAGACTGGATCTCTTCGAAACGATGCGAACTTCCGTAACGGAGAATCGGTGGATGATCGCTTCGGCCGCATCGGGTTCGGACTTTCCCTGAGCCTTTTGCTTCTTGATCTGCTTTTGCCGAATGAGATTTTGCCATCTTGCCGCGGTGCACACGATCATGTAGTCGCTCGTGGTTGGCCGGAGCGATGAATTCGGGGGCGTGTAAGCATGATCATCCACAATGACGACGCCGCCGTCGGGTGTGGCCACGCCTTTTCTCAGACTGCCCTTGGTGCCCAGCTCGGCAAGAATGTCGAGCGTCTCACGTCCGGACGGTCTTGCCTCCAGCCTATCGATGATATGCGGGAGGATGACAACTACGTTATCAGCGAAGTGAAGTAACATCTTCGAATCGCTGGCGGATGGCGTTTCGTCGATAATGAATGCCTTTGCCATGAGGAACCTCTTTCAGATGTTGGTGAGATGCCGGTTCAGTTTTTAAATTCAAAAACTACCTGCAGTTTAGGCCCTTTTAAAAAAAAGTAAAAGGGGGCTTCGCGGTGCGGATGTTCGCGGGATCGGACCCGCGGCCTACTCGGTGTCCCTTACAAAGTGGGCGGCACAGGATTCGGACCTGTGACCTCTTCGGTGTAAACGAAGCGCTCTAACCAACTGAGCTAGCCGCCCATAAGAACAAAGAAGCAAATTGCCTTACCGTTGCGCGCGATGTTCTTATTTTAGAACCTGTCTCAAAAATACTCCAGCCCGCGTTGCGGGATATTTCCGCGGAAAGAGCCGAGATCGCGGGCAGAGTACTTTTGAGACAGGTTCTAGCGAGAAATCCGTTTTTTTCCAACTATATTCACGGTTCATCCGCCACCTTGTTGAAAATATCTCGATGAGGTATCCTAAAAACAAGAAAGCGGACTTTCTTTTTTATTTGCCTTTCGTATAGACTTATTATCCATGATCGTTTTTCAAGGAGTCTCTAAAAAATTCAATAGCGGCGACCAGACGGCACTTGAGGACGTGACGTTTGAAGTTGACCCCGGCGAATTCGTTTCGCTTGCAGGGAGATCCGGCGCAGGGAAGTCCACCATTATCAAGCTTTTGATCGGCGAGGACAAACCCACCAAGGGACGTGTTTTCTTCGGTCAGTATGAGGTGAACAAATTGCACGACAAGGAGCTTCCGGCGTTTCGTCGGCATATCGGTGTCGTTTTCCAGGATTTCCGGCTCTTGCCGACGAAAAGCGCCTATGAAAACGTGGCGTTCGCTCTTGAGGTGGCGGGTCGCCCCCAGCGCGAAATCGAGGAACTTGTGCCGCAGGTGCTCGACATGGTCGGGCTCGCCGACAAGATGAAGAATTTTCCGAATGAGCTTTCCGGCGGCGAACGCCAGCGCGTGGCGATTGCGCGCGCGATGATCCATCGCCCGGAGGTCGTGATCGCCGATGAGCCGACCGGCAACCTCGATCCGTTCCATACGTTCGAGATCGTGAAGTTGCTTGAAAAGATCAATGAACTCGGCACGACAGTGCTTTTGGCGACGCACGATAAAGAGGTCATCAACAGCCTGGAACGCCGCGTGATAACGCTTGATCGCGGCAGGATCGTTCGCGATGAGAAAAAAGGAAAATATATACTTGTATAAACCATGTTCACCATCATCTCGCGCATTTTTCATTTCGGTTTCAAGAATTTCTGGCGGAACGGCTGGCTCACGACGGTTACGGTCATGATCATGACGCTCGCACTCCTCGTTTTTTCGTGGCTCATTTTCTTCGGCGTCGTGACGAGCCGCGCCGCCGCATCCATCGAGGATAAGATCGATATCAGCGTTTATTTCAATACCAACACGTCGGAAGATGAGATCTTGAGCATTCAGCAATCGCTTGAGGGTTTGTCGCAGGTGCAGAGCGTCGATTATATCTCGCGCGACCAGGCGCTCGCGATCTTCAAGCAGAATCATGCCGGCGATACGACGATCACGCAGGCGGTGAACGAACTCGATACGAATCCGCTGGAAGCGTCGCTCAATATCAAGGCGAAGAATCCGAGCCAGTACGGCGCGATCGCCGATTATCTGAACTCAAGCGACCTTTCGCAATACGTTGATTCCGTAAGCTATACCCAGAACCAAAGCGTGATCGATCGGTTGGCGAAGATCGTGAAGACCGTCGAGGTCGGCGGTGTCATTGTCATGATCGTGTTTGCGCTCCTTGCAGGATTGGTCGTCTTCAACACCATCCGGCTTGCGATCTATTCCAGCCGCGAGGAGATCGGCGTGATGCGCGTCGTGGGTGCTTCCAATGCGCTTGTCCGCGGCCCCTTCGTCGTTGAAGGGACCCTCTGCGGCGCGATCGCGGCATTGCTCTCGCTCATTATTTCCGCGCCCATTCTTTTTGCCATAAATCCCTATCTGAACATCTTTATCCCGGGCATGGATCTGTTCCAATATTTCCTGTCCCATATCGTCGCGCTTTTCTTCTATATTCTGTTCTTCGGCATTGTTCTCGGTGCCGCTTCGAGCTTTGTCGCGGTCAGGAGATATCTAAAGAATTAGACGGGATGCGAATTTATATTCTCCGTTCCCGTCCCTGTCGGAGATCTGGGTTTTAGAGCAATTTTAGATCTCGTTTCCTGATGTGGTGATGGGGAAAAATGAAAAATCCAGCAAAATCAGGTATCCTAGGCCGAAAAAACTTTAGATTTTTTTAATCTTTGAAGTTGCATACTTAATGGTATGCGTATTCTTCTCATTGAAGACGAGCGGGAGATTGCGGAATTTATCATACGCGGTTTGCGCGCCGAACGGTTTGCCGTGGATTGGACAAGCACCGGAGAGGAAGGACTTGGATGGGCTAAAGTGAACGATTACGATGTCGGTGTTTTTGACGTGAAGCTTCCGGGTATGAGCGGTATCGATGTTTGTCGTGCGCTTCGTGAACGGAAGAAGGAATTTCCAATTATTATGCTTTCCGTCACGAGTGATGCCATCACGAAAGTCGGCGCATTGAATGCCGGTGCCGATGACTATCTCTCGAAACCGTTCTTCATGGCAGAACTTCTCGCGCGCATGCGGGCACTTTTGCGGCGTGAACACCGGACGATCAATCCGATTCTGCGCATAGCTGATCTTGTTCTTGATGTTGCGAGTCATACGGTTCAGCGCGGAAAGAAGAATATTCGTTTGAACCGGAAAGAGTTTTCCCTGCTCGAGTATATGATGCGGCATGCTGGAACGACCTTAACGCGCGGTATGATCCTTGAGCATGTGTGGGATATGAATGCTGATCCATTCACCAATACGGTTGATGTTCATATTCGCTTTCTGCGTCAAAAGATCGATGAGGGCCATAATATCAAGCTTATCAAAACGGTACATGGTTACGGCTATAAAATAGAGGTCTGACAATAAAATCACATGCCGGTTTTTATGGTGGTAAATACTGTTATTGCGATTACGGCTCTCATCTTCGGGGCATTTACACTTCGCCATGAACCAAGGAACGTTGCGTATCAATCGTTTTTTATTTTTACTGCGGGTGTCGCGCTCTCAGCGTCGGCAAAATTATTTTTTCAGGAAGATAAAAATTTCTTGGTGTTTCTTTTTGTATGGTGGGGATTTGATCTGATGATACTGGGGATTTTTTCTTTAGCGGGCGTTTCTCCTGACGGGAAGCTTCAATCATGGTCCGTCCTGCCGATTGTATCGTGGTTTATTCTTTTTATCTCGATACCGATATTGCTCGTTGCGGCGTCGTTCTGGACAAATCCGGATGCATTTTTTTGGCGGCAATATCACGACATTTTTCCAATTCTTGCTATTTTTGTCGCCCTTTATCTCATTATTAGTTTCCTTTCATGTGCGCATTATCGCGAAAGCAGATTTGGATTGCCATTTCATATTGTGCGAAGTTTGATCTTTGTAGTATCGTTCAGTGCCTCGGTGATCTGCGTTTCCGACTTGATACTGCCCGATTTCGGTATCTATCGTTTTTCAACTGTCAGCAATTTCGTCGCGCTCGCTGTTCTTGTGATCGGTGGTTATGGCATCGCATACTATGATGTCGGGAATGGTGGTCTTGTCCTGCGAAGAGGAATTCCGTATTTCCTGTCTCTCGTCATGGTTGCGATCATTTTTTTCAGTATAGAATTTAGCATTGAAAAATTTTTCTATCAGAACGATGAGGTGGTCGATATTGCCGCTTCGGTCGTCGGCGCAATCGCTTTTTGCCCGTTGCGCGATTTTTTCAATAAAGTCACCGACAAAATATTTTTCAGAAATTCCTGCCGTTTTCTCGATGCCACCAAAGAATTTGGCGAACGATTGAATACGTCTTTTGATCGCGAAACGCTTCTTTCCGCAATTGCCGGATTTCTTCATGCGAGCATTCGGCCGACCGAAACGGTGTTCTTTGCCGTGACGGAAAATTCAAAAGAAACGACATTTGTTTCGGGGCTCGCAAAACCAGCCATCGCCGCCGCTGATTATGGCGCTCTCGCCGCACTTTTCCTTGATCGGGCACCACGCGATATCGTTGTTTCGGACGTCGTGCGTCTCTTTCATATCAATCACGGCGTTTCCGATGAGAAGGGTGCCCATGAAGAGATAAAGAAATGTGCCGCCCGACTTGGCGTTGCCGCTATCGTTCCAATCTCCGCTCGGGGGGACATAAAGATGATTATGATGGTTGGGCATAAATGCTCCGGGGCGCTGCTGGGTAAGGATGATGTCGAACTGCTTGGTATTGTGGCCCGCCGAGCCGCGATTGCCATTGAGAACTTCGAACTGCGCGAGTTGATGGACCAACAGACTGAAAAGTTCGAGGAGCGCGTTACGGATCGGATCAAGCGGCTGAAAAATATGTACGAATCGCAGTCAAAAATTCTGGCCGATGTTTCACATGAGTTCAAGACGCCGCTCGCCATTCTTAAGATGCATGCCAGTGTTTTTGCGGCAAGTAGGGACGCCGAACAGAAGAAGGCGTGGTATGTCATGGACACGACACTTGATAGACTTTCCCGTTTGGTCGGAAATATTTTGGACGTTGCGAGGACGAGCTCATTGCGTGACGGGCAATGTCATCAATACGTCGCCGTGAAAGATCTGCTTTTTGATGCGCGAGATGATTGCGCGCTTCTCGCCGAAGACAAAGGTATCCATCTTCATGTTTCGAGCGAGTCGATGTCGGTGTCGGGAGAGCGTGATAAATTGATGGAGGTGGTATTAAATCTTTTGAGCAACGCATTGCGACATACGCCTGCCGGCGGATCGATTGTACTTTCGGCATGTATGGTTGAGGGTGAAGCAGAAATCACTGTTTGCGATACCGGTTCAGGCATCTCGCGAGAAAATCTGCCTCACATTTTCGAGCGTTTCTATCGGATCGGCGAGAGTGATTTTACGGGAACGGGCATTGGATTGTATCTGTGCCGCCAGATCGTCGAAGGGTACCGCGGGACGATCGCCGTGGAAAGCCAGCGCGGCAAAGGAAGTTGTTTTACTGTCCGTTTGCCGCTTTCTACCGGTTATCCGTGAGCGCGCCTAAAAAGATTCAGGAATGATTTTTCTTGATTTCTGTATCCTGAATCTTGGATCTGAAATTTGGGCAATCGTGCTATAATAAATATTATGTACACCATCCCTCAGGAGACAATTTCTATGATTTATTCACAAATGGACGGAGATCTCGTGCTCGATAATCCTGAAAAGCATTATGTGTTGAGAATAAAGGATCTTCCGCAGGAAGATAAGCCGCGCGAGAAGTTGGTGAAATATGGTTCATCTCATCTTTCCGTTGGCGAGCTCCTTGCGATTGTGCTTGGTGTTGGTACCAAGAAAGAGGGTATCTTGGCGATGTCTCAGCGACTCATGAAGGAATATGGCGGTGCGGATATTGTTCATGAAAAAAATCCCAAAAAGATAGAAGCTTTATTCGGTATCCCGCTCGCAAAGGCATGCCAGATAGTTGCATGTTTCGAACTGGGGCGGCGATTTTTTGAGTCGCCGGCGACACAGAAGCTTGTTGAGCTTAGGACGGCAAGCCAGGTTTTTGAATATGCAAAAGATATGAGAAATCTTCCGAAGGAATGTTTGCGGGGGCTTTATCTTGATGCTCGATATCAGGTGATTCATGACGAGATTATTTCATTAGGAACATTGACGTCAAACATCATTCATCCGCGGGAGGTTTTTCGCCCGGCGCTTGAATATTCGGCTTCTGCGGTGATTCTTGTCCATAACCATCCTTCGGGCGTTGCGACGCCCTCCGATGCGGATATTGCGATCACGCGGCAGATCGTCGCGGCGGGGAAAATGATCGGCATCGGGGTTTTGGATCATCTGATCGTGACCAAGCAGAAATTCGAGAGCGTGCCGGTGGAATATTAAAAGATGATTCACCATTTTCAATTTTCGAGGGAATTTTTGAAAATTGTTAAATTGCAAAGTTGAAAGTTTCATGAAAATCTTATCTTCAAATATGCATTCACGAGATAACCGGAGCGGGCAGGCGATGCTACTGGCTGTCCTTACGCTTGGCGCGACGATGCTCGGAGCAACGACGATCGCAGGGCTTTTGATGCTGTATCAGATACGACAGACCACGGATTTCGGACATTCGGCACAGGCGATCTTTGCGGCCGATGCGGGAACGGAATGGGCTCTTTATAACCAGATTCAACAGCAAAATGTTCCATTGCCGGGCGATCCTCCGGGGGCGCTTTCGGATGGCGCGGCGCTTACGGCAACGTGCTATGATGCTTCAAATGCGGAAACGGCCTCTTGCGTTGCAACAACGTCCGCCTATGCGATCTCGATAGGTTCATCGGGAGGTACGCGCCGCGCTTTCCTTGCGACTTTTGGAAATGCCACTGGAACGTTGCCATAGGATGTTATTCCGTATTTATCGAACTAGAATTGGAATCCAGAAAGGTTCGAGGTTCCGTGCCTCTCCTTCGTCCCGACGTGGGACTTTGGATGGGCACGGCACGGTATGGGATGAGATCGCGTTTTCCGGAATGAAGTAAAAATTATGGACAAAAAAGCCGCAGAACAGAGGATCGTTAAATTGCGGAAAGAGATCGACCGCTACCGTTACGCGTACCATGTGCTCGATGAGTCGCTTATTTCCGATGCTGCACTTGATTCGCTGAAGAAGGAACTGTTCGACCTCGAGACCGAGTTTCCCGATCTTATAACGCCGGATTCGCCGACCCAGCGGGTGGCGGGAAAGCCGCTCAAGGAATTCGCAAAAGTGAAGCATATCGAGCGGATGACATCGTTCAACGACGCGTTCTCGGAGGAGGACATGCAGGCGTGGTTCGAACGGTTGGAGAATTATTTAAAATCGCCGGTCGAAAATCTCCGGTCGAAGGTCGCTCCCTTTTATTGCGAGCTGAAGATCGACGGTCTCGCGATCGAGCTGGAATACGAAAACGGCGTTTTTGTGCGCGGTTCCACGCGCGGCGATGGCATGATCGGCGAAGACGTGACTCAGAATCTCCGTACGGTGGAAGCGATTCCGCTGAAACTTTTTCCGATCGACGAGATCGGAAAAAATCTAAAAGACCTGCATCTTGATCCCGATCGCTATGATCTTGCCGTTCATCACTTGATCGTTCGCGGCGAGGTCTTCATCACGAAAAAGATATTTGCGGCCGTGAACCGCGAGCAGGAGAAAAAAGGATTGAAGCCGTATGCCAATCCGCGGAACATCGCGGCTGGATCGCTTCGCCAGCTTGATCCGAAAGTGACTGCGGCGCGACATTTGGATTCCTGGCAATATGATATCGTGACCGATGTTGGCCAGACCTACCATGAGGAGGAACATCTTCTTTTGAAAGCTTTCGGATTCAAAACGAACCCGCATAATCGTCCGGCGAAGAATTTGCAGGAAGCATTCGCGTTTCGCGACTATTGGGCGGAACCTGCGCGGCGGGAGAAATTGGATTATGAGATCGACGGCACGGTCGTCATCGTGAACGACAATGCGACGTTTACGCGTGCCGGTATCATCGGCAAGGCGCCGCGCGGTGCGATGGCGTACAAGTTTTCGCCCCGGGAAGCCGAGACGGTCGTGGAAGATATTGCGGTGCAGGTCGGACGAACCGGGGTTTTGACGCCGGTTGCCGTGATGCGGCCCGTGAACGTTGGCGGTACGACGATCACGCATGCGACGCTCCACAATGCGGACGAGATCGAACGGCTCGGATTGAAGATAGGGGACACGGTCATCGTTTCACGTGCGGGCGACGTGATTCCGCAGATCATGAAAGTGTTGCCCGAGTTTCGCACGGGCCATGAAAAAGTATTTCGCATGCCGGCGCAGTGTCCCGTTGACGGTTCAAAGGTGGTCCGCGATGGCGTGGCTTATCGATGCTCGTCGCCGACGTGCGGCGCAAGGCATCGCGAATCGCTCTACCATTTCGTTTCCCGCGGCGCGTTCAATATCGAGGGGCTTGGGCCGAAAATCATCGACCGTTTTTTGGATGAAGGACTGATCTCCGATGCGGCCGACATTTTCACCTTGAACAAAGGAGACGTTGCGGCACTTCCGCGTTTCGGTGAGAAGTCGGCTGAAAATGTCGTGAGCGAAATCGCGGAAAAGAAAAAAGTTTCGCTCGCACGGTTTCTCTATGCGCTCGGAATTTTGCAGGTCGGCGAAGAGACAGCGGTCGCTTTGGTTCGGAGGTATCATGCGGAGATAAAAAATTATGATATCGAAAATATTCTCGCATTTTTCCGGAAGCTTTCCGTCGATGATCTTCAGACGGTTCCCGATATCGGGCCGAAGGTTGCGCAGAGCATTTACGATTGGTTCCATGAGGAGCGCAACGTGAAATTCATGGAACGGCTTGCTGTCGCCGGCGTCGAGATCGAGCCTGAATCACGCATTGTCAAAAACGCGGGACTTTCCGGGAAAACATTCGTGTTGACCGGCAGTCTTGCGTCCATGAGCCGCGAAGCGGCAAAAGAGAAGGTTCGGGAGCTTGGCGGCGATGCCACGGAAAGCGTGAGCAAGAAAACGGACTATGTCGTTGCCGGTGTGAGTCCCGGCTCGAAATATGAGAAAGCCAAAAAACTCGGTGTAAAAATTCTTGACGAAGCAGAATTTTTGAAGTTGCTTGAAGGGTAGTCCTGTTTTGTGCCGAAGTCCGACCTCGATATCGAGTAGTCTCATATTTGAAAAATATCTCGATATCGAGTAATCTTTTTCTGATAAGTATCCTGCGGTCGTAGCTCAATTGGTTAGAGCACCGCCCTGTCACGGCGGGGGTTACCGGTTCGATTCCGGCCGACCGCGCGGAGGTTGTTGATAAATGAATTTTGCCCCCCCCCTAGAGCTCCTGCCGTCGCTTGCGCGGCAGTCTGCAGACGTTCATTGAAAATTATAAAGACGACTCTTTGTTGGCATCGTGCCCCTATAGCTCAGTCTGGTAGAGCAGCTCCCTTTTGCAAAATAATAATTTTGCCCATCGGATCGTTCGTCGAGAATAAAAATATGATTTTAATGAAGTTGGTTGCGGACAGAGTGCCCCTATAGCTCAGTCTGGTAGAGCAGCTCCCTTTTAAGGAGATGGTCCCAGGTTCAAATCCTGGTGGGGGCACTCTGTCCGCAACTGTTAATCATATTTTTATTCTCGCCTCACTCCCGATGGTAAGGAGACGGTTCCGCGAGCCTGTCCTCGTGAAGGCGAGGATTCAAATTCTGGTGGGGCACGATGCCCGAAAAGGGGATCGTCTTTATATTTTCAATTCACTGCCAGCCGTAAGGAGACGGTTCCATGAGCCCGTTCTGGAGCGATCGCTTTCATGATGGTTGCGGGTCTTAAAATTATAATATGGAAAACGAGCCAATAGAGGATCAGGTTGTGGAAAGCCATAACGATGCAGCGCAAGGATCGGATATCGTTCCTGCTGTGCTGGATACATCAGCACCGGTCCAGGAACAGATCCAAAGCGTCGATCAGAGCATGGTGACGTATCTCCGCGCACATCTATGGAAAATCGTCGTTTGCCTCACGGCGTTCGCCCTTTTTGAGATCGGCGCTATCGCGGTTTTCGTTTTAAATAGCGCAGGGAATGATAATAGTGTAGGCGCGATTCTTGTCATTGTTCCCTTGGTGGTGCTTGCCGTCGCATACGGGGTCGTGCGCCAGCGTATTCAAGATGAATTTATGCGCCAGTTTGCCGAGGCAAACGGCTATGTTTTCTCGCCCGTCGGAAGCTCCGTGGGGCTTGATGGAGCACTTTTTCGTTTAGGACGTGATCACTTGGTCGGCGACACGGTAAGCGGGGAATATCTCGGGCGTCCCATCTCGCTTTTTCTCTATTCATACGTGACCGGCGAAGGGAAGCAGCGGCAGGTGCATCCGTACACGGTGTTTCGTTTGCAATTCGATGTCGAGATGCCGGATCTCCTACTGGAAAAGAAAGAATCTTTCTTCATGGGGGAGCTTTTCGGTCAGCTTCCCGAGCATATCAAGCTTGAAGGGGATTTCAATAAATATTTTTCCCTGAGCATCAAAAAGGGGTATGAGGTCGAGGCGCTTGAAATATTCACGCCTGATGTAATGGCGGAGCTTGAGGAGAAATGCAAGGGATTGAGTCTCGAGATCGTGAACAATGATCTTTTCGTCTATGATAACAAAACGGTCAGTAAAAAAATTGACCTCGACGCATTATATGGCGTTGCCCAATACTTCGTGCAGAAACTTGGACCGGTGCTTGCGCGCATGAAGGGACCGACGGAAGCAATGGAGGCAGTGGCGGCATCTGTATGATCGCATCCATATCCAGGCTTGCTTCATCTTTTATTTTCCGGTATTCCGTGCTTTAATCTTTCCATGTCTTTTTGGAATCTTTCCTTTTTCAATGCGATCCATAATCTGAGTGGGCATTCTGTTTTTGCCGACGTTCTCGGGATTTTTTTCGCGGAATACCTGCCCTATCTTTTGGTCATCGGGTTTCTTGTCCTGGTGTTTCGCGAGTCCGGTGCGCGGCGAAGGTTCTATCTTTTTGCGGAAGGAACGCTTGCTATCATTCTTTCGCGAGGCATCCTTACGGAGGGCATCAGATTTTTCTATAAGGTGGCGCGCCCGTTCGTCTTGCTTGGTTTTTCCCCGCTGATCGGCGAGAGCGGTCCCTCGTTCCCATCGGGGCACATGACTTGGTTTTTCGCACTCTCACTCGCGGTCTGGTACGCAAATCGAAAATGGGGGATATGGTATTTCGTGCTTTCGGCCATTATGGGTGTCGCGCGGATCTATGTCGGCGTACATTGGCCGCTCGATATCGTTATTGGTGCCCTGATCGGCGTTATTTCCGGATGGTTCATCCATTGGCTGTTCCGTGATATCAGAACTGCACTGCAATCGGTACCGGCGAAAGAACATGAGAGCGTTGTGGTAACTTCGTGATATTATAAATTTATGTACGATCTGATCATCATTGGCGGAGGTCCTGCCGGCATTGCGGCCGGGGTTTATGCTGCGCGCAAAAAGATGAATACACTTTTAATTACCGATGGCCTTGGCGGCCAGTCGGTGGTTTCGGCCGAGATCCAGAATTGGATCGGTACGCCGTCGATTTCCGGTTTTGATCTCGCAAAAAATCTTGAAGGTCATCTCCGTGCGCAGAAAGGAATTGAGATCGTGGACGACGACAGGGTTACGGCCGTGCAAAAAAAGGAGGACGGTTCATTTTCGCTTGCCACAAAGAACGCCAAAACCTATGAGGCCAAATATATCCTTCTCGTTTCCGGGAGCAGCCGCAAAAAGCTCGGCGTTCCGGGCGAGGCGGCATTTGAGGGAAAAGGCGTCGTGTATTGTTCGATCTGCGACGCGCCGCTTTTTGGCGAGAAGACGGTCGCGGTCGTAGGTGGCGGCAATTCCGCGCTCGAGTCCGTGATCGATCTTTTGCCCTATGCCTCAAAAATATATCTCATGGTCCGTTCGGAAATTTTGAAGGGCGATCCAGTGACGCAGGAAAAGATAAAAAATGAGCCTAAGGTGGAAATTCTTCTGGATGCGATCGTGCATGAGGTGGAAGGGAAAGATCTCGTAACCGGGGTGAAATATCAAAATGCAAAAAGCGGCGAGATAAAAGAACTCCCGCTCGACGGTGTTTTTGTGGAGATCGGGCTTTTGCCGAACTCAGATTTTGTGAAGGATCTCGTGGATCGTGATGCGTACGGCGCCGTGAAGGTTGACGCGAAGACGCAGGCGACATCATGCGCGGGCATCTGGGCCGCTGGCGACGTAAGCGACGTGCTCTATAAGCAGAATAATATTTCGGCGGGCGACGCGATCAAGGCGGTGCTTAATATCTATGATCAGTTCAAGAGATGATCGGGATATTCATTGAAAACTGTTGAAATAGAAAGCGCCCGTTCGTACGAACGGGCGCTTTCTACATATGGGGCAAAGATCTACGCTTCCAATTTAATCTTTGAGACCTTGCCGATCATGATCGCCGCAATGATGCCCACAATGCCGGCGATGACCAGGATGGTTCCGACGAGGATCGCGAGGATCGGCGGGTAGAGGATGATGAGAAAACCGAAAACGATCGCAAGGATGCCTTGAAGAGCGAACATCCATGCCATACTGCGGAGAGATTTCAAAATAACGTCGATATGTTCCATGTGAAGAATGTGATAATGTGGCGACCTTTTTTTCAGTATAACAGACTTTGGCAACCAATATAGTGAAGTTCTCCTTCATCTTCTTGTTAATAATTCTTCTTTCGCGACCAGTAAATATGATATAATATGATTATTACTATTATGTTTACGCCTCAGGCAAACGAGAGAGAGAGAGAGAGAGAGAGAGAGAGTAAGCTCGTGTTCTTGCGATTCCACCGATAGGGGTTTCACTCTCATTGAACTCTTGGTCGTTATCGCCATCATCGCCATTTTGTCTGTTGTTGTGGTTCTCACTCTGAATCCCACTCAGAAACTGCAGGAATCACGGGATGCCAACCGTCTTTCCGATATGCAGACCCTGCAGTCGGCCATTTCCCTCTACGTGACGGATACTTCAATGTCGGGAACCCCCAATCTTGGATCCTCGACTCTGACCTATCTTTCCCTTCCTGACCCGACGGCAACGACCCCTGCCGGATCCAACTGTTCTTCTCTCGGCTTTCCCGCGGGATACTTCCATTGCGCCGGACCGAACTTCTACAAGAAGACCGATGGTACCGGCTGGCTTCCGGTGAACCTTGCTTCGACGACCTCCGGCAACCCCCTCGGCAGTCTTCCGATCGATCCGACGAACAACGCTTCCTCCGGCCTTTACTATAGCTATGCTACCGACGGCACTACCTGGAAGGTCGGATCCATTCCCGAATCGACGAAATATGCTTCGGCTATCACTTCTTTTTCCGCCGGTTCCAATCAGAACCTCTTGGGCGGTTTCCCGAACAATGGCTGGATCTCCGTTCCCGGCAACAGCACCTTCGGCACTCAGGCTTTCAGCGTGATGAAATATGATGCGGTCTGTTCCGATGGGAAGGGAAATGCATCGGTCGGCGTGAATCTTGATTACAACGGTTACAATAACAACACTTCCAGTTGCACGCCGACCAATGGCGGCAGACAGATCGCTTCGCTCCCGGGCGGTAATGTCATCGTGGATATCGCGGAACAGCCAACCGCAAAGGCATATTGCAATTCGATCGGCGCCCATCTGCTCACGAACGACGAATATATGACGATCGCTATGAACGCCGTAAATGTTGGGAGCAACTGGTCCGGCGGCTCGGTCGGTTCCGGGTCCGTCTTTTCAGGCCATAACGACGGTCAACCCAACACTTCTCTTCCCGCCGACGCGAACGACGCGAACGGCTACTCCGGCGAGACGAACCAGGGCGGCACCCAGCGCAGAACTCTCACGCTCAGCAATGGCAATGTCATTTGGGATATGGCGGGCAACGTCTGGCAGGAGGTTCAGCGAAGCAATATGAATGTGGGAGACAACCAGAGCACGATGGCCGTTCCTTCTGTGACCGGAACGGCAGGGAACTGGGTATGGAGCGAATTTGCGAACGCTTCTGTCTGGCCGACCGATCCCTCGACCGCACTTACAGCATCGCAGGTTTCCCCGCCGAATGGATGGACATCTTCCAAAGGAATGGGTCAGCTTTATTCCTGGGTTGGTGGCGGCACGAGCCAAGGCACCAATGCGTTCCTCCGCAGCGGGCCCTGGAACTATGGCGGCATTGATGGCGTGTTCACGCTGTACTTGAATTGGTACACGGGTAACACGAACTTCATCGTTGGGTTCCGTTGCGCCCGGTAGGTTCAATCTTGCTGGTGTCTGGTCGCGCTTGAGCGTGGGGTTCGTTTGGGAATTATCACTGGTGTTATGCGTAAGGAAAGGTAAAAAGAAAAAATATCAATCATATGCCTGCGCCACAAAACCTTCTCGCATTTCGAAAAACAGAGGAATTTTATATCTGGCTTTATCCTGTACTCCTGCGTTTTCCAAAGGCCGAGCGATTTGTATTGGGTCAGCGCATTGAGCAGAGAACTATTGCCATACTGGAGGATCTCACGGAAGCGATCTCGGAACGGTATCGCGTTCCGGCCGTGAAAAAGGCATCGCTCGATCTCGATGTGCTGCGGGTTTTGCTTCGAGCAGCGCATAGTTTGAAGTTCATTAACACAAAACAATATGGTGCGGCGGCGACCCGACTTGAAGATGTTGGCAATCTGGTCGGTGGGCTTCTGCGTTCCGGAGTTGCGCCTGCACCGGTCAAGCCGATGGCATAAGAAATACGCGCGAGAACAGCGAGCACTGTTTTTGCGCGTGCCCCTTATGGTTATTCGTCCACAAGCGAGCGCGAGGGTGCAAGACCGCGCAACGGGATTGTTGCTGCGTTCATCCGCAGCGGGAACTGGAACAATGGCGGCAATGATGGCGTGTTCACGCTGAACTTGAATTGGAACACGGGTAACACGAACAACAACATTGGGTTCCGTTGCGCCCGGTATACTTTCGAGAGAGAAAATTTCATATATCTCAATCTGGCCAGAACGAGACATCTACGGATGTCCCGCGCGCGCCAAAAAACCTACTGGTCTTCGTCCTCATTCTTTCGCCCTGAACGCGAAAGAAGAAATACATGGCCCTTATCCCTGCGGAACGGTTCGCCCATGCTCGCCTCGCAGGGTAAGTGGGCTTCTTTATTATTCCGGTAAAAGAAATGTTTTTAAAGGAATGAATCTCGTGTCATGGCACGGGATGACAGAAAACTAAGACAACAAGATTTTTTCCTCTTGTCATTCCGGCCGTGCGCCGGAATCCATACCTATAAAACATCACTCAGATCTTCCCAGTCAGGATTTTGTTCCTCAATAAGCTGGAGTTTCCATTCCCTGTGCCACCACTTTAGTTGTTTTTCCCTCTGGATCGCGGATGACGGATCGTCATACACTCCATAATAGACAAGATGATGGATACCGTATCGTTCCGTGAAACTTCCTGACAAATCATTTTTATGCTGTTGTATCCTCCGTTCAAGATCGCTTGTAACACCGACATAAAGTGTGCCATACGGCTTATTCGTGAGGATATAAACATAATATTTCTTTTCCATATAAGAAGAATAAAAATGGGGCATTAAAGAATTATTAAAATAGGTATGGATTCCGGCGCAAGGCCGGAATGACAAGATCATGAAACCTTCACCGGTAACCATAAAAAACATTGCTTCCTTTGAGGCGCTCTTTGCGGCATATCGGCGCGCGGCGAAAGGGAGAAAATATAGAGCAGTGGCGCTCGTTTTTGAGCGAAATCTTGAAAATAATCTTGCGCAGCTTTCCCGCGAACTGCGCGATGGGACCTATCGACCCGGACCATATCGAATCTTTATCGTGTCGGACTCGAAGAAGCGGACGATCTGCGCGGCGCCGTTCCGTGATCGCGTTGTGCATCACGCTATCTGTGCGGCGATAGAACCCATTTTTGAACGCCGCTTCGTTGAAGCGTCATATGCGTGCCGTGTCGGAAAAGGGGCGCATGCGGCTGTCAGAAAAACGCAGACATTCCTGCGCTCATTGCGAAACGTGACGCGCAGATCCGATGACCGTGGTTCGCTCTATTGTCTTTCCTGTGATATCTCGAAATTCTTTGCGAACATCGATCATGCCGTTCTTTGTACTCTGATCCATCGTCACGTTCGGGACGAAAAGGTTTTTCGACTTATCTCCCTTGTTATTGAAAGCTATGCATCGGATGATGCCAAAACAAAAGGTATTCCGATCGGTAACCTTACATCCCAACTTTTCGCAAATCTTTATCTCAATGAACTGGATCATTTCATAAAGGAAAAATTACGCGTCCGTTATTATATTCGCTACATGGACGATGTTGTGATATTCGGGACAGATCGTGCACGCCTTGTTCTCGCGAAAGATGCGATACAAGAATTTCTTGCGACGCGATTGCGGTTATCGGTTCATCCCCGCAAAGTGAGCATACGCCCCGTGCTTGGCTACGTTGATTTTCTGGGCTACCGGATCGCTTTACGCGGCTATCGACAACTGAGACGTTCGACCGTCCAGCGATTTGTAGTTCGCTTAAAAAGCGAGAGAGGGGAAGAAGCAAAACGCGAAGCATGGCGTGCGTGGAACGGTTATGCCGGATTTGCAAAAGCGCGGCATTTGCGGATGAAAATGCTGTGGCAATACGTTCTGTCACGGTGAAATTTTTCGCTTGACACGGTCGGCACAAGGACTAAAATGACTATTAGCACTCAGGGATCGAGAGTGCTAAAAAGTCTATTCTCGTTTCGATATGCTGAGCGTGGCATTCAAAACGAGAATGGATCCTAAAAAATAAAAAAATGAACATAAAACCATTATCCAGTCATGTTTTGATCGCGCCGGTTGAGGATGAGGCGAAGCAGACAAAGTCGGGTATCGTCCTGCCGGACACGGCAGATAAAAAGAAACAGAGCCGGGGAACGATCATTGCGATCGGTCCGGGTAAGATGAATGAGACAGGTGGTCGCGTACCGATGTCGGTTGCGGTCGGTCAAACGGTGCTTTTCAAGGAACCGTGGGGCGACGAGAGTAAGATCGAAGATGGCGACAAGAAATACTTCCTGGTCGAGGAAGATGACATCTTGGCGGTGATCGAATAATCATTGTCATGTCGAGCCGTGCGAGACATCTCGGAGATTCCTCGCGATGCTCGGAATGACAAACTATTATTACTACTACTATGGCAAAACAAATAAAATTCAACGAGGATGCACGGGCGTCCATCAAGAAAGGAATTGATAAATTGGCGCAGGCGGTCACGATGACGCTTGGGCCTCGCGGTCGCGCGGTCGTGATCGAAAAAGGCTACGGCGCGCCGCAGGTGACGTTCGATGGCGTGACGGTTGCGAAAGAGATCGAGCTTGAAGACAAGTGGGAAAACGTCGGCGCGGAATTCATCAAGCAGGCTGCCGACAAAACGAACGATGGCGTAGGCGATGGCACGACGACGGCGACGGTCCTTGCGCATGCGATGATCGACGAGGGCGAAGCGGTCATTCGCGAAAAAGGATTCAACGTGATCCAGCTGGCGGAAGAACTTCGCAAGTCGAGCGCGGGCGTGGTGAAGGCACTTGAAGAACAGCGCGAGCTTATCAATGACAACAAGAAGATCAAGGAGGTCGCGACGCTTTCCGCGAAAGATGCCGAGATCGGCGGACTGATCGCCGAGGTCATGGAAAAGATCGGCAAGGAAGGCGTGGTATCGGTCGAGGATTCGAACACGATCGGCAATTCGTACGATATGGTGGAAGGCATGCGATTCGATCGTGGCTATGTTTCGCAATATATGGTGACGAACCAGGAAAAGATGGAGGCGTCGCTCGACGAGCCGTATGTGCTCGTAACCGACAAGAAGATATCGTCGATCCAGGAGATATTACCTCTGCTCGAAAAGATCGTGGCGAGCGGCAAGAAGGAGCTTTTGATCGTGGCGGATGATCTTGACGGCGAAGCGCTTGCGACTTTGGTTCTGAACAAGTTGCGCGGCATCTTCAACGTGCTTGCGGTCAAAGCGCCGGGTTTTGGCGATCGCAAGAAGGAAATGTTGCAGGATATCGCGGTCGTGACTGGTGCGACGTTGATCTCTGAGGATGTCGGCAAGAAATTGGAAAATGCGGAGCTTGAGGATCTTGGCCGGGCGCATCGCGTGGTGTCAGATAAGGATAAAACGACGATCGTCGATGGCAAGGGTGACAAAAAAGGCATTGAGAGCCGCGTCGCTCAGCTCAAGGCGCAGATTAAGAAAACGGATTCCGATTTCGATAAGGAGAAATTGCAGGAGCGTTTGGGTAAGCTTGCGGGCGGGGTTGCCGTCATCAAAGTTGGTGCGCCGACCGAGGCCGCACAGAAGGAGCTCAAACAGCGCGTTGATGATGCGGTGAACGCGACACGCGCCGCGATGGAGGAAGGTATCGTGCCGGGCGGTGGCATCGCGCTTTTCAACGTGAGCACGAAGATCGAAGAGAAATATCCGGAGGTGGCGCGGATTCTTACGCGCGCACTCGAGGCGCCGATCCGGGCGATTGTGGCGAACAGCGGCGAATCGGCCGATCGTGTCGTCGATGAACTTCGCAAGCGGAAGAACGAACCGTGGCAGGGATTCAATGCGGTGACGAACAAGATGGGCGATCTGAAAGAAGCGGGCATCATTGATCCGTTGAAAGTTACGAAGACCGCTTTTGTAAACGCCATCTCGGTTGCCGCAAACTATCTTACGATCGGTGCGGCGGTGACGAACATTCCGGAAAAGAAAATGCCGCCTATGGGTGGCATGCCAGGCGGCATGGGCGGAGAGGACTACTAGTAGAGATTAAAAATAAATTAACTCGTATAAATAGCCCCGCTATTGCGGGGCTATCTATATTTCATAGATCCTGGCGCACATAAGATTCTTCGTTTCGTTCAGAATGACAGAAAGAAAAAATCCCGACCCGTTGACGTTTTATGAAAGACAGATTATACTGTAACCACTATGGCAGGCGTACCAGTAAAACATCATACCCATGGCAAAGTGGGCCGAAGACGGTCTCATTTGGCGATGAAAAAAGAGCGGCTGATGGTTTGCAAGAACTGTGGCGCGCCGAGAATGGCACATCGCCTTTGTGCGCAGTGCGGAAAGAAATAAGCGCCGAGGCGGGTGCTTGTTTTTTTAGGGCCGAGAACGTTGGATAGTTGTTCTTTTCAATCATGGCAACAAGGCATCTTATAAGGACCGTTATTCTGCAAACACTCTACGAGTGGGATTTTTATAAGCAAGAGAAAGACGTCACCGCCATTCTCGAACGGAATCTTGAAGAATTTGCGCCGGGCATCGATGAACCGGATTTTGCGTGGCGTATTTTGAAGGGAGTCATCGAACATCTTACTGAGATCGACGAAATCCTCACAAAGGCGGCCCCTGACTGGCCGGTTGATAAGATCGCCGTCATGGATCGTAATATTCTGCGGATCGGTCTTTATGAGCTTTTATTTGCGGACCATAATGAAGTGCCGCCGCGCGTCGCGATCAATGAGGCGATCGAGCTGGCTAAAAATTATGGCGGTCCGAACACGTCACGGTTCGTGAACGGAGTTCTGGGGACGATCTATCGCGAGATGGAAGATCCTGAGGGGCATAATACCAAAAAGAAAATCGAGCAGCAGACGCCGCCTGATGGCGAGCATGCGAAAAAATCATGAACCCTGAAGAATACGGGAAGAAGATATGTGTCATTTTCAAGAACAAGGACCTGATCATCGAGGCTCTGACCCATCGTTCCTACCTGAATGAATATCCGCATTGGCATTTGCCGCATAATGAGCGGCTTGAATATCTGGGCGATGCCGTCCTTGAGCTTATCGTGACAGATGCCCTCTTCCGGAAATTTCCAAAACAGCCGGAGGGCCAGCTCACGGTTCTCCGTGCGGCGCTCGTGAACTATCAGATCCTTGCGCGGGTCGCCGAGAACATCGATCTTCAGGACTTCATCCTCATGTCGCGCGGAGAACGGAAGGATACCGGCCGGGCGCGCGAGGTTATTTTGGCGAACGCGATCGAAGCGGTGATCGGCGCCATCTATCTCGATCAGGGGTTTGAAACGACGCGCGCGTTCGTTGAGAAATTCGTGCTGGTTCATCTTGATGAGGTTTTGAAAACAAAGAGCTATAAGGATGCGAAAAGCGAGCTGCAGGAAATCATTCAGGAAAAATTGAAAGTGACGCCGACCTATGCCGTGCGGGACGAATCGGGTCCGGCCCATGAGCGCCGCTTTACGATGGGCGTCTATTTCGGCGATAAGCTGATCGCGGAAGGGGAGGGGCTTTCAAAGCAGGATGCCGAGATCGAGGCCGCGAAAAGCGCGCTTCAGAAATATGGAAAGTAATTTCTCAAGAGGGATTCCTGTTTTTGGAGAATGACAGAAAAATGTCTCATTTTTTAAAAAAACTTGAACTGAACGGTTTTAAATCCTTTGCCAATAAGACGGTTTTGGAATTTCCGGCGGGCATTGTGGCGATCGTCGGACCGAATGGCAGCGGAAAATCGAATGTCGTCGATTCCATCCGTTGGCTTTTGGGCGAGCGGGACGCCAAGAATCTGCGCGGCAGCAAGGTTGAGGACCTTATTTTTGCGGGAACGCAGAAGCGCGCGCGCGTCGGTATGGCGAGCGCCAGTCTGCATTTTGAGAACAAGAACAAATTCTTCCCGGTCGATTTCGAAGAAGTGGTCGTCACGCGCCAGATTTCGCGCGGTGGCGAAAGCAAATATTTTTTGAACAAATCGGAGATTCTTCTGCGCGATCTTATTGATTTCTTCGCGAAGGCACGGCTTGGATCCAAGGGGCTCATCATCATCGGACAGGGCGACAGCGATCTTTTTATCCGTTCGACCCCGATGGAGCGCCGTGAAATGATCGAGGAGATGCTGGGACTCCGTGAATATCAGCTGAAGAAAACCGATGCCGAGCGGCGATTGAGGAACAGCCGCATCAATCTTGATAAAACCAAGGCGCTTATCGAGGAGATTTTGCCCCATCTGCGATCGCTGAAGCGTCAGACGGGGCGTTGGGAGCGCCGCGGCGAGCTTGCGGAAGAGTTGCGAAATCTGGAAAATGATTTTTTTGGTTCGCAGTTGAAGGATATCGCCATAAGCGAAGGCCTTATCGGAGAGAAGATCGCGGAGAATAAAAAGCAGCGCGAGGCGCTCGATGCGGCCCTGCGTACGGCGGAAAAGCGCCAGGCGGATATCGAAGCGAGCCAGCCGGAGGAAAAAAAGGAACTGGGCAAGATCAAGGAAGATATCCGTGCGCTCATGGATCGACGGAACGTGATGCAGAAGGACCTTGGACGGCTTGAGGCACAGATGGAAATGGCAGCAACGCCGAAAGCGCGCGGAGGGTATTCTGCGGAAAAACTCCTGGAACTTGTGAGAAAAATGAGGATCGAGCTTGAACGTGCTCTTGAGGAGGATGTTCGCGAGTTGCATGCGACCGTAGAGAAGATCCTCGAAGAGATCGATCTTACCTTGGATGAAAAAGAGGAATCTTCTGCGGAGATCCCCGATGGCCTGAGAAACGAGTTCGAGAAGGTCACCAAAGATTTCCGTGCGCTTGACGCGGAGATCGCCGAGCTCCGCGAAAAAGAGCAGCTTTTCGAAAAGGGGCAGGAAGGTTTCTATCAGATGTTCAAGGCGGCGGTCGGCGAGGTGCAGACCGCCAAGAACAGGATCGGGGAATGGGAAAATCGGAACCGCAGTTTTGTCCTTGAGCGCGAGCGTCTCGACCTGCGGCGCGAGGAAATGTCGCGTCAGATCGAGCAATCGGGCCGTCGGCCGGAAGAATTCGCACCGACGGATGCGGCAAGTGTTTCGCAACGCGGCGATCTCTCCGAGATGGAACGGCGCATGTTCCGCCTGCGCGGCGATCTTGCATCGATTGGCGAAGTCGATGAGGCGCTTATGAAGGAAGCAAAAGACACCGAATCGCGCTACGGATTCCTCGCCAAAGAATCCGAAGATCTTGAGGCGGCTGTCCGCGATCTCACGAAGCTTATGCAGGAGCTTTCGGAAAAGATCAAGACGGAGTTCGAGGGTTCTCTCGAGAAGATCAATAAGGAGTTCGAAAAGTTCTTTACGGTGATGTTCGGCGGTGGGTCGGCGAAATTAAAGATACTTAAACCGAAAAGTGACAAGCCGAGAATCGATGAGGGGGAAGATGTTCCGGCCGAGACCGAAGAAGCGGCAGGGGAAGATATCGCCCCAGAAGACAATAACGGCATCGAGATCGACGTGAAGCTCCCTCGAAAAAAAATAACGTCGCTCGACGTTCTTTCGGGCGGCGAGCGGAGTCTGGTCGGCATTGCTGCGGTCTTCGCGATGATATCAGTAAGTCCGCCGCCGTTCCTCGTGCTCGACGAGGTCGATGCGCCGCTCGACGAGCGCAACGCCCGCCGGTTCTCCGAGATGCTCCGTGAATTCTCGAAGCACACGCAGTTCATCGTGGTTACCCATAACCGCGCGACGATGGAGTCCGCTGACGTGCTCTACGGCGTGACGCTCGATGAAGATGGAACTTCAAAGATCGTTTCGATGAAATTCGAAGAATGATCCATTTCTTCTCATGTTCTTAAAAACATGAGAAATAACATCCCCATGGCCAATCTTGATCTTTCGGACGGTAAAATGAAAAACGTTAGGGCTGTTATTTGGAGAGACGAAGGGGATAAAAGATTTTTTTTGATCACGCAGGAACGCGGAGGAGGTTTTACGATTCCCGGCGGATGTAAGGATCTGGAAGATAAAGATCTAGAAGGTGCCCTTGAACGGGAGCTGTGCGAGGAACTCGGATTGTCATCGAAGGATTATGTGATGAGCCGTATCGATTGGGAAAAGGAATATGAAAATCTGTATCGTAATCCAAAATCGGAACGGTATCAAAAAAACACCATAATTTATCCTTTCCTTGTTCATGTAAAAGGAAGCGTGTCGCTTACCTTGCCGCCGGATGAGATCAGGGGTGCGATCTGGCTCGAAGAGCAAGAGGCTCGGCGCATGCTCGATGATATTCCCCATATGAAAGAGATATTCGAGATCGGATTGAAGGCGTTGGAAAATTAAGAGATTGTTTCTTTGTGAGACTTCCTGCTTGTTTTTCCTGCTGGTTTTGATATTCTTTGTACTGTTATCACAGGGTCTGGTGCGGCAGCATAGAGCCGTGCCTGCCCTCGCTCGTTAGATGTTTCGGGCCTCGCATTGGCCTCGCCAATGCCTGCCCTCATTCGTCGAAGATAAACAAATGAAATTTGTTTATCTTCTCCTCATTTCGGGCCTGTAGTAAAACGGTATTACGCGGCATTCGCATTGCCGAGGTCGGGGTTCAATTCCCCGCAGGTCCACTCGATTCGCTTCGCAAAACAATGCGAAGCTCGCTCGCGGTAAACCACGACCAGCTTTTTGGTTAAAAAGATCACCCAGCGAATCGGATGTCCCGAGGGACTCGAGGGGCAAATTTTATGCTGCGTAGATACAGAGATCGTGCGTGATACAATGGAAAATATAAAAGCAATATTCTGAAAGAGAATATTGTCTCTTGCCGTATCTCCCAAAAAACAGGAGAATGTAATAATGATGAAGCGAAAATGGATCCTTTTAGCAATCGTGGCGGCGCTGCTCGTTGTGGGCAGTGTTTTTTGTCTGAATTATTACCGTCGGATGGCGATTGGAAGTTTTGATGACTGTGTCGGTGCCGGTTTTCCTGCCTCGAAAACCTATCCGCTCCAGTGCGAGGCTTACGGCAAGGTTTTTGTGAAGCAGGGGAGCGATCCGGTGGAAGTCGCAGTTGACAATGTCGTCACGAATTTCGGCAGGGTGATGCAATTCGTTTCAACGAGCGCTCCGAAAAAGATCGCCGCGCAGGCGGTCGCCGATAATTATCGTGATCTGATTTCGCCTTCGCTTCTCGCGGCATGGATGCAAAATCCCGCGAAGGCGCCGGGACGGCAGGTTTCAAGTCCATGGCCGGATCATGTCGTGGTAACGTCGGTTGCGCGCGTAAATACTACGACTTATACCGTTGCGGGGGATGTGATCGAGCTTACGAGCGATAATGTTGCCGATGGCGGCATGGCGGATGAATATACTGCAACCGCCACCGTTGCGGTTGAGGATGGGAACTGGGTCATTACAAACTGGGATTCGTCCCGAAAATAGTTTTTTGCGGTTCTTTCCGGTCCGATAAGATTCGACTATTGGTTGATATATTTACATATCCACATATTCAATTTTGGAATAAATCTTTTTAAAAGGTATACTTAGGGCATACCTTAATGGCAAAGACAAGCAGCATCTATTCTCGACCTCGTCAGATCATGGCCCAGAAGTTGCGCTTGGCGCGCAATGACGTCGGGCTCACCCAGCTTGCGGTGGCGAATTTGTTGAACACCAGCCAATCGTATGTCTCGAAGGTAGAATTGGGACAGTGCCGCGTCGACGCCATACAGCTTGCATCGCTCGCGAAAATATACAGGAAACAGATACAGCATTTTCTTTCATAATTTATCTCTTCTGTCCGTAAGTTATTTTAATCGCACCTACAAAATATATTCCATGGATAAAAGCAAAGCTTTTTTTGTGGTTCTGATGACATTCTTATTTTTCGCGGGCGCGAAGAATGTCTTTGCAGCCGCTACGGTCACCCCGGCAAGCGGTGGCGGAACGATTTCTGCGGACTCGGTTGGAGGCCCTTTTACTTCGCTGACCGGACCGACCGTTCTTGAAGATGCTAAAGGAGACATACATACAGGAACCATCGTTTTGAATGTTCCCACTGGATTCGTTTTTTCCACCGTCGCCAACAGCGTTACGGCTTCGGTCACGTCGACATCGGATTGCAGCGGAAATCAAACTACCCAAATAAATAACGCCTCTTTTCAAACCGTAACGCCCGCTACTTCCTCTATAACCATAACGGTAACCAGCGCATCGAGTGGTTCATGCGTGGACGAGATTGTTTGGTCCGGTATTGCTGTGGCCCCAACGGCAAATTCACCGCTTGCTTCGGGGAAAATAACCTACAATGGAGGAGCGACCATAACCGGCGTTACGAAAAATTCGACGAACTTCGGAACATTGACAGAGATAAATCCTGTTCCCACGTTGGTTTCGATCAGTCCTGCTTATGCAAACGTCGGAGGCGCGGGTTTTACTCTGACCGTTACGGGCACGAATTTTGTTCCCAGCTCAGTCGTAAAGTGGAACAGTAATTCGCGCACAACCACGTTCGTTTCCAGTACGACGTTGACTGCGGTCATCCCGTCCTCCGATATATCGAATTTACAAACAGCATCAATAACCGTCACGAATCCCTCGCCTGGAGGTGGTACTTCGGGCGGCCAGGTTTTTACGGTGCAGAACCCGCCGGCGCCGACCATTATTTCCATTTCTCCGACATCGGCATATGTGAATGGAGCGGGTTTTACCATGACCGTGAACGGAACGAACTTCACTGCCAGCTCGATCGTGGAATTTAACAGCAACCAGCGGACAACGACATTCGTTTCATCGACGCAGCTTACCGCGATCATACCTTCCTCCGATCTGATCAACTTGGAAGTCGCCTCCATCACGGTCGTCAATCCATCTCCTTATCAGGCTTCGAACGGGCAGAACTTTACGAT
>Ga0255356_1000130_pt1 | contig 48195 bp, 39 predicted proteins | sample HBST100metaG_FD_189944 | JGI IMG/M metagenome (GOLD analysis project Ga0255356, IMG submission 189944) | Peat soil microbial communities from Stordalen Mire, Sweden - H.B.S.T100 | ecosystem: Environmental > Terrestrial > Soil > Wetlands > Peat | place: Sweden: Norrbotten County, Stordalen Mire...
ATAACGATGTCCCCTTTTTCGAGAGTCTCAGCACGTAACCTGCGTAATCGCAGATGAACGACAGATGAATTGAACGAGTCACGGTCAGACCTTGATCTTCTTGACGACAAGCCATCTTCTCTGAAAACAATCCCGCGTGGGCGGGAGACATCATTGTTGAACGTTCCCGTTGCATGACGTAGCTGACCTTTCTTCACCGCGCGCCGCAATACGGCGCGAGTGAAACATCACGGGAAATTTGGGATACCCGTGATCCATTGTTTCGGTCTTATAGCAAGTCTGCCTTCCTGCGTTTGATATTGCAAGCCAAGCGAAAATGCAGAAGACGATAACGCAATGACTTCAATGATTTGACGGGCAAACTTATCAACATGGAAGGAACATGCCCAGATTTGTAAGACGTTCCCTGTCGGCGAATGTCGAAACCTTCGCCGACGCATCTAATCAGCGGAGGTTTCACCCATGCGAACCGCATTTTCCATTTCATCCATCGCGTTCCTCACCTTGGCATTCGCCATCTGTGGCCAAAACGCTCCCGGCCAGGACAGCCAGACCCAACCCCCTGACACATCCCAGCCTTCCGCTCAGCCTCAGACCCAGTCCCAACCCGAGCAACGCAGTCCCGGTGGCGACGTTGGCAGCGGTGCAGGAGACATCGGCAAAGGAACAGCCAAGGGCACCGGCGCCGCAGCCAAGGGAGTCGGGAAAGGTGCGGGTGATCTCGTCACTCTTCACCCGATAGACGCCGCAGGCAATGTCGGCAAGGGTGCGGCCGTTGCCGGCAAAGACGTCGGCGTTGGCGCCGCCAAGGGAACAGGCAAAATCGCCAAGGGCACCGGCAGGGGTATTGGCAGGATATTTCACCATCACCATAACCAGCAGACACCGCCGCCTCCACCCGAACCACAAAACTAAGGCTGCTTGACGGTAGAAGAGGTATAGGCAGGAGCGGAACGAAAGAGAGGGCGTGGGCAAATGCTACGGCTGAATAGGATTTCCTCAGCTTTGTTCTTGCCTGAGTCAACCACCGGATCGCATAAGGCTGTGGCAGTAGAGACGTGTGAGGTAGAAGAACTGTCAATGGAAGTCGTGCGAGCGAACTTCGATACTGGCGACTTCGAGCGGCGAGATGAGCTGAGCTTTGACGTGGACCACGCCGTCTTGATTCTGGACGATGCCTTCAATGCTCAGAAAGCGGTTGCGCGTGACGACGATGCGGTTCTGCTCGAAGATGTCAGGCGTGAGAATCACGTTGGCGATGCCGGTTTCGTCTTCAAGCGAGAGAAAGACAAAGCCCTTGGCGGTGCCGGGACGCTGGCGTGCGATGACACAGCCAGCAGTACGGACAGCGCAGTGATTTTCACAACGCGTGAGGTCGTCGGACGAAAGAAAGCCTTCAGCACGCAGCGCGACACGGTAGTAGGCCATCGGATGTGGGCCGGTGGTGATGCCGGTTCCAGCATAGTCTGCGGTCAGGCGTTCGTCGGTGGTCATCTGCTTGAGCGGCGTGGATGTACGCTTGGATACTGACTCGTTTCCTGCTCCGCGCAGTAACGGGCCAACAGGGCGTCCGGCCTGTTCAACCTGCCAGAGCGCATCGCGGCGATGTTCGACTTCGCCGATGGAATTGAGTGCTCCGATGTGCGCCAGCGCCACCAGCTCTTTCCGGTTGAGTTCGGGAACGCGTTGCGCCAGATCCTCAATCGAGAAGAAAATTCCATCACGACTGCGGACGGAGAGTAGAGCCTCGGCTGATGACAGCCGCAGGCCTTTCGCATAGTTGAGGCCGATGCGAAGCGAAAACGAGCCATCCGGTTCCGCTTCAAGCGTACAGAGCCAATCGGAGCATTGTACGTCGATAGGATGTACCCGGAGTCCGTGGCGCTGCGCATCCTTAATGAGTACAGCGGGTGAGTAGAAACCCATCGGTTGATTGTTGAGCAGCGCGCAGGTGTAGGCGGCCAGGAAGTGAACCTTGAGATAGGCGGAGGCATAGGCGATCAACGCAAAGCTGGCTGCATGGCTTTCAGGAAAGCCGTACATCGCGAACGAAGCGATGCTCTGCACTATGTTTTCCTGAGCTTCGGCACAAATGCCGTTGCGCGTCATGCCCGCGCGCAGCCGGCCTTCCAGGTTCTTCATGCGCTGCATCGAACGGCGCATTCCGACGGCGCGGCGCAACTCGTCAGCCTCCGCGCCGGAAAAATTGGCCACAGCCATGGCCATGCGGAGCAACTGCTCCTGAAAAAGTGGGACGCCCAAGGTGCGCTTGAGCACGGGTTTGAGCGATGGATGCGGATAGGTGACCGGCTCCTTGCCTTGGCGGCGGCGCATATATGGGTGCATCATTTTGCCGACGATGGGGCCGGGGCGGATGATGGCCACCTGCACAACGAGGTCGTAAAAGCGCGTGGGCGCGTTTTGCGGAATCGAGGCCATCTGCGCACGGCTCTCGATTTGAAACATACCCACGGTGTCGGCCTTGCGTAGCGTCGCGTAGACGAGCGGATCTTCGGGAAGCGCAGCCAGATCCACCTGTTTGCCGTAGTGGCGCGGTATCAGCTCGATCGAGTCCTTGAGCGCGGCCATCATGCCAAGGCCGAGCAGGTCCACCTTGATGAGGCCCATCTCGGCGCAGTCTTCCTTGTCCCACTGAATGACAGTGCGGCCCGGCATCGACGCGCGCTCGATGGGGACGACGCGGTTAAGCATTCCGGCGCAAATGACCATGCCGCCGGAGTGCTGGCCCAGATGGCGCGGCAGATCCTTCATGCGCAGGCAGAGGTCGAGATAGCGCGCAATGCGCGGATGACGAATGTCAAAACCGGCCTGCTCGAAGCGGTGCTCCATCGTGTCATTCTCGTCGTACCACTCCCAGTGGCCCATGAGGCTGGAGAGCCGCGCAATCTGCTCCTCCTCGAAGCCGAGTGCCTTGCCAACCTCGTTCGATGCCGAGCGGCTGCGATAGGTGATGACGTTAGCAGTCATGGCCGCGCCGAGCTGGCCGTAGCGCTCGTAGATGTACTGAATGACCCGCTCGCGCTGTTCGCCGGAAGGCAGGTCGAGATCGATGTCCGGCCACTCGCCGCGATTCTCGTTGAGGAAGCGCTCGAAGAGCAGCTCCATGCCGACCGGATCGACGGCCGTGATTTCAAGCGCATAGCAGACGACCGAATTAGCTGCCGAGCCGCGTCCCTGCACGAGAATTGCTTGTTTCTGGCAGTAGCGGATGAGGTCCCATACGATGAGGAAGTAACCGGCAAAGCCGAGCTTGGCAATGAGCTTCAGTTCGCGCTCGACCTGAGCGCGGGCCTTGTCGAGCAGATGGCGCTTGGATGGCACCGTGTAGCGCAGGCGCACGCCTTCCTCGACGCGCTTTGCCAGGAAGCCGTCCATCGTTTCGCCCTCGGGAACCGGATAATGCGGAAACTCGTAGCCGAGATGATCGAGGGTAAATGCGAGACGGTCACTGACGATGCGTGTGTTGGCAATCGCCTCGGGAATGTCACGGAAGAGCGCGGTCATCTCGCGGCCCGAACGCAACAGGCGCTGGCCGTTTGCCGTAAGCAGGCGGCCGGCCTTGTCGAGCGTGGTGTGATGGCGAATTGCGGTCAGCACATCGAGAATCTCGCGGTCTTGGGCGGTGCTGTAGCGCACGCCGTTCGAGGCAATTACCGGCAGATGCAATTCCGATCCGAGAGTGAGCAGCGATTGGTTACGAGATTCCTCATCGCGCTGCTGGTGGCGCTGGAGTTCAAGATAAAGATGACTGCGTCCGTAGATCGAAGAAAGTCGCTCGGTAATCTTGCGCGCTTCTGCCGGGCCATTGTTTGCCAGCGCCGCCGCAAGCGGGCCTTCGTCGCCGCCGGTGAGGCAGATCAGTCCAGAGGAGAATTCTTCAAGATCGTCCAGCGTAGCTGCACCCTCGGCCTTCGTCGCCTCGCGCATTTTGAAACGCGTGATGAGCTGGCAGAGATTCTGGTAGCCGGTCTGCGATGCGCAGAGAAGAAGAATACGTGGCAGCTCTGCCGGACACTGATGTGGCAGCCATGCCGGCGGAGTGAGCCTGTTGCCGAAGGAACTAACCGCAATCTCCGCGCCGATGTGCGCGCGGAGGCCGAGCCGCCTTGCAGTGGTGTGAAAGCGCGCCACGCCGTAAAGTCCGTTGCGGTCGGCGAGAGCCATCGCAGGGAGGCCCAGTTGCACCGCGCGCTCGACGAGCGCTTCAGGTTGCGAGCCGCCGTCGAGAAAGCTGAAGGCGCTGGCGGCATGTAACTCCACATAATCGGAGTCGCTGGGGGAGTTGTTAGTCATAAAACGCCTCAAGGCGCCAGCGGTCTTGCGCGCGGTCGAGCACCAAAAGACAGGCGACGGGTGAGCTGTCCTGCGCCTGTGCCAGTACGTCCCACTCGTCGGTATTCCACGCGTCTGCGGCCCACCAACTCCCTTGGCTGCGCCACGGACCAAAGGCCGCCTCAACCCGATAGCTGCGTTGTCCATCGTGGAAGATTGCCGGCCGGTCGGCGCGCATCACCATGCGCACGGTGAGCGGCGGCCGCATCCTGCGCAGAGCCATGTGCGGACGCTGAACTTTTGTTGCGACAGAATGGTGCTCAACAACAAAGCTCTCCATGCGAAAGCTGCCGGCACGGTGCGTATCTTCCAGCACTGGCGAGCCGACGCGATCCTCGCCGGCAATGGCTTTGAGCCGGGCAATGGTTACATCCAGCCGCGAAGGCTCCGGAGTCTGCGGCGCGAAGAGTCCGAGTTGCACCTTGCTTGATTGCCCAGCTTCGGCAGTCATCGTCAGTGATTGCACAGCAGCCTGCGGCGGATGCGCGGCAATTTCCAATTGCAGCAACTTGAGCAGAAACTTGCGATCAACAGAAGGTAGCGCCGGCCGAATCGAGAGCCGATGAATCTGTCCACACTCCAGTTTCATCTGGACAGCGAGCGTTGCCAAAGACATAGCCTTTGTCGCTGCGCGCGCCACCAGACAATCGATCATGCGCGCGCCGACAAAGAGCAGCGAGTCCATCTGCTCGACGGGCGTCTCAAACTCGCAGACTTCCTTCAAGGAGAACTCAGGCTCGATGGGCTGTAAGGTGTGCAAGGCCGCGCCGCGTGCCAGTTCGTGCCATCTGCGCGCCTTTGAGCCAAGCCGCGATACGAGCTCCGCCTCGGGCAGAGCGGCCAGTTCATTCAGCGTGCGAATGCCCCAGATGGCAATGGTCTCCTCGTGCTCTGGAGCAAGGCACAATGCCGCGATGGGCAACTTCGCCAGTCCGCGCGCCTCTTCACCTTCAAGGATCACCGTGATTCCGCGTGATGCTGCGGCCTTCAACGTAGCTGTGTGGAAATTCGCGCTCACCGCAATCGAAACGCGAAAGCCTGCTTCGGTCAGCGCGGTGCGCAGCCGCTCGGCGAGCTGTTGCGGCGGACCGAAGAGCAATTCCGTGCCCGCAATGTCGAGGACAAATGCGCAGACCGTTCCTCGGCTCGCTTCTTCGATGCGCGGAGAGAAGTCGGCCGCACACTCCAAAAGCACTGAGCGTCCAGCCGCCTCGCCTTCCGTGGAGCGAGGCAACAAGCGCAGTCCGGCAAGGCCTTCTGCCTCCAGCCGCTGCATTCCAGGCACCGCGCCGCGCAGTCGCGCATTGCGATTCAAGGCGCAGATCGTTTCCAGCGGCGGGCGGCCTTCCAGCACGGCCACTGGCTCCGACTGCAAATCTGGCCGCAGACGCAGCAACGCCTGCGCGGGAAACTCCGCCGCATGAACGCAGAGATACAGTTCCTTGCTCATGAGCGTTCCTCCGCAGCCCAACTGGTTGCGGACGACCAACTGGAAGCAGGCGGTTTTCGCGCTCCCGACCAACCGGGCGAGAAGCGCTGCCGTTCGCGGTGCACTTCACACTTGAAGCCTTCGAGCACGGTCTCTCCGGCTGTTTTCGCCCGCAGCGGCAGGCACTCCAGAACAGCGGCGGCGCTCGACTGCGCATACGAGGCTTCCCCGAGCACCACCAGGCAGCAACGCGAGCGGTCGGCCGCTTGGCGAAAACGGAACCATGTGGCCAGCGGAATCCGGCTCGCGTGCTGCGGCGCGGTGTCGCCCAGGTCGAGCACAATGGCGGCGAACCCACCGGCCTGCAGCAGCAAGTCGGTAGCTCGAATGGCTTGATCGAGTCGCGTCCAAGGTTTACTCTTCGCGGGTCCGCTCGCACTTCGGCAACGCACCCACAGCAGCCGCCTCATGCACACGCCGTTGGCCGCCGCCGACTCCGGATCGAACGCGTCTTCTGCATCCACCCAGGCGCAGACCCGCTCCTCGCTGGTCCGTTGCGCAAGAAACGAGAGCGCCATACTTGTCCGGCCGGAAGATTGCGCCCCGGTCACCTCGCTGATGGCTCCCACGGGAAACCCGCCATCGAGCAGCGCATCTACCGCTTGAATCCCAGTGGTTGCGGTCTCGCGAATCGTTCGCGGCGCAGGTGTCAGCGCTGCCGGAAAGCGGTGTTCAAGGGCGTGCTCGATCTCGATGCGAAGTGCAGACACGGAAGACATGGCAGAATTAGTATATTCGCCTTTTCTTCGCTATGCACTTGCCTAGTCTGGTCGCGCATCAAATTTTTCGTGCCAGAAGGATGAAAGCCTATATTTTCAATGCATTATGAGACTTGGCATAGAAAGCCAAGGCCAAGTTTGTGCGAACGCCGAAGTTCGACTTCCTTTTGCCCGTCAACCACCGCAACTCAGGGAAGTTGGAACTCCTCCGATAGGAGTGCGCCGCCTCCGGTGAGTGAACCGACGATTTGGCGTAAAACCAAAATCGATTCTGGCGACATGGGCGTTTATCGTTCCCGATCCTCAATTTGGCATCTAAACCATGCTGGATGAGTGCAATGGGCTGAAGTCATCAGGCGACAATCGATCTGGTTGAATCGCAGGAAACTCTGGTATTTTGAGAAATTATAGCCGAGAGTGGAATATGCTCTGAGTATTGAAACCACTCCGTCCCAGTCTTCAGAGAGCAATCCGCAAGATGGCGAAGCCTAGGTTATCCCGGGCGGAGCGGAGAGTACTCTGGCTGCGCCCGGAGGAAGCCTATCTCACGGGCAAGATCCTCTATGCCGTCGTGCTGGACAAGAAAGCTGCTGGAGAGTTCACGCTTTTTCAGGGCTTCAGCGTAAATGCTTTACCGGAGTTTGCTCCACTTCGCCAGATATGTCAGTTGCCTGCTCATAGCAACGAACTCTTTAATGACCGCAGCGAGACAGCAAGGTCCCGGATGTCTGGGATTTCTGGATATTCGATTGTTCTGATCGAAGATGAGTTTTTTGAACAACTCGAGACAAATCCAGGATTCGTCTGTGTTATTTCGAACGCAGCCAGCCATGCTAGGGTCGCCGAGTATTTTGCGCAACGGATCAATAAATTTTGGCTGCACGTTACAACGTCCGAAGGGGAAACCGCCGAGCCAAAGTTGTGGGACATTGACCGCGCTTCCATCTACGACTGGACGAAGGCGGCTATCCTTGAGCACCTCAATAACAGGCGTCACGAATTCCCGCATGCCGGTGAGCTCAGGCCGTTTGTGAAGTGGGACAAAGCCACCGTATCGACTCCCAGCCGAGGCCACAACATATTGACTCCGACGGAGACCGTGTTTCTGTCGTTGGGGTATTCATTTGATCTGCCGGATGATACGCTCAACGGCAACGAGGACAGCGTGTTTGCCGATGCGCTGGTGGCTGCGTCTCGAACCCTTGAAGCGACTTTAGAACAGCTGACAGGTGATTCAAAAAGGCCTCTCGGAATACCCAGTGTGATTGTGACCATACCGTCTGTGTTTCGCCAGCTAAAGCCGAATCAGCTCCGGCGAGAAGCGACCCCAGAGCTTCGTCGGGTATTGCGCGCCGTCTTGCGTCAGGCGCAATACATTGCGCTGCGAGGTACGGGCAAAGAACTGGAAGAGATGGCCCACTCTCAGCTATCCGATGTCATCCTCGGGATGCGAGCACAGGAGCTTTACCTTTACACAGCAGTGCTGACGGTCATGGCGTGCAGCCTGTGCTGCCCTGTGTTGAGGTTGCCGCCACAACTTGACCGTGTGCGGACCCTGCTGGTAGGACTCGCATCACTTTCACACAAGGGAAACGATGCGCAGCGTCGCCGGAACCAGCTGGCCATTCGAATCGGAGAAATGTATCGGTCGTTGATCCCGGCGCAGCTCCTGTCGAAGCTAGACGGATATGTAAATCAAGGGGTGAAATTGGTTGGAGACGTTCCATTGGAGCTGCTCCCAATCAACGGACTGCCGCTTTCGCTCCGGTGCAGCGTTTCCCGGCTTCCCACGCTCCCGGGAAACTTAATGGTCCGGCATTCGCTCATGTGCGCTCCGACCTTCCTGCGGCCATCTGACTTCCACGATGTCCTGGTTGTCCGCTCCTTCCAGCCATTCGATCCGATCCGTAGCTTATTGGAAGTTTCGATTTCGGTTGTGTTGCGAAGCCAATCCAAGGTCAAAGTAAAGTTCGTCGATGTCACCAATGAGCAAGAGTTTATGGAGGCGTTCAACCAGTTCTCTGGGAAGATTGCTATCTTCGATGGGCACGGTGCACAGTCGGCCGACGATCCTCAAGGGACTCTATCTGTCGGGAATTTCCAGATCAATCCTGTCCAGTTCTACAGGAAGATCCGGCTGCCACCTATCATCCTTCTGAGTGCGTGCGAGACGCATACGCTGGAAGGTTTCGAGTCGAGCGTGGCGAGTGCATTTCTTTTCATGGGAGCCCGGTCCGTGCTCGGCACGTTGGCTCCCATCGATGCTCGGAGTGCGGCGACCCTCATTGCTCGTTTTCTTTTCCGTCTCGAAGCGTTTCTGCCCGCACTAAGAAGACCGATGAATTGGACTGAAGTAGTCACAGGGATGCTGCGGATGTCTTATGCCACGGATATCATCTTCAAGTTCGAGCAACTTGATAGCGTTCCTCACGGAACCTACCGCAGGGTTCAAATGACTGCGAATGTAGCTATCAATAGCGGCGACCCGGAATGGTTCGAGAAGGTGCTGTGCGGGCTTTCCAAGCAAACGAATTTGACCGATGAACAGGTTCGCCAGAGATGGCGGGATACTTGCTATTTCTCGGAGACTCTACGGTACGTACATTTGGGGAGTCCAGAGAATATCTTCGTTTCTCCCGAATGATTTCCGCCCCACGGGTCGAGCAGCACAGCAAAGACCTCAACGAGCGCCAAATCGCCATTGCGCTCACTGAGGCTTATTACTACCGAAGTCGCCAAGGCTCCGCCGATCAGTTTTCGCGCAATTTTGGGTTTACGCCAACAGCCCGATGCACTCATTGAACTCACCTGCATTTTTCTTGTTCCAAATGACTTGGATTCGCACCTCGGGCGTTCTCGATGTTTCTCTGCCTGACTCTCTGGGACAATCAAGTCCTGCGTTGACGCAAGTACCAAGCGCACGACGGCCGGACCCAACTCAGCATGGAATGCTTCCCTGCAAACGTTGAATGATCAAGAAAAATCAAACGGCGAAATTCAAAAGAGGGATGAGACCAAATCCGCTATGCTGATTGGAGCATGTGCGGTCGATTCGCCAGAAAATCCACTCAAAAGGTTCTCGCCGACTGGTTCGGCGTGGGACTTGAGGAGATGCCGTGGTTTGCGCCCAGCTACAACGTCGCCCCGCAGAGCTTTCAGCCCGTCGTGCGCCTGGATCGCGACTCCGGCAAGCGTGCAATTTCGCTGCTGCGCTGGGGCTTGGTGCCCTTCTGGGCGAAGGAAGCCAAGATTGGCTATTCCACCATCAACGCCCGCGCTGAAGAGGCGGCGTCCAAGCCAGCTTACCGGGAGGCGCTCAAGAAGCGCCGCTGCCTGGTGCCCGCCGACGCCTTCTATGAGTGGCAGCGGCCCGATCCCAAGACGAAGCGGCCCTTTGCCTTCGCGCTCAAGAGCGGCGAACCCTACGCCTTTGCCGGCCTGTGGGAGGGCTGGCGCCCCAAGGATGGCGATTTGTTGGAGACCTTCACCATTCTGACCACTGGCCCAAACAAAATCATGGCGCCGGTTCACAACCGTATGCCGGTGATCCTGGAGCCGAAAGACTACGACCGCTGGCTCGATGTCGGCGATCCGGCAACTCCGCCCGTGGACCTGCTTCGGCCTTACCCTGCCGAGCGCATGACCGCCTGGCCCGTCAGCGCACGCGTCGGCAATGTGCGGAACAATGATCCTCAGCTATTGGCGCCGGTCGTTTGAGCGCCCCTGATCCGGCTGGTTCTAAAGCTTCCATGGCGTGGGCTGAAGGGCTTCTGGCAGGTAGAGCGGATGGGACGGCGTTCTGCCGAGCGTGAGGCGAAGGATGTAAGGCTTAGTCCCCGCCTTTGCCTTCAACATCAGAGCGACTTCCAATCCTCGTGCCTTGAGGACACGCGTCTTTGGTTTTCCGTATAAGAATTATGCTTTGGCGTTTCCGGTTGCTCCAAGTCATCGCACACGGAACATCCAGGATCACCACACCTTTGAGGTCGAACCAACTCTCTTTCATACCTACTCCCAGCAAGACCACCCACCATCCTTGCGCGTAGGCCAGCCGCATCGGTGCTTACCTGCTGGCTTGGCATTGCGGATACTTTCGCAATGGGACAACGTTACTTCACATATAAAGAGCCTTTCCACTGTCTCTGTTCCCGATTCCTATCCCCAGCAGCTTGACTGATGGCGGCGCTTATGACATTGCTTCCCATGCTTTCATGATGGACACCTGCATCTGCCTGTACGCTGTCCCGCTCTGCACGCTCATCTCTTTTTGCGCCCTGCGGACTCTCAAGCACCGCGAGAGAAAAGCTGGCTGCGCCCGGCGGCAGCCGGGATTCTGCTTCGTCTGCCGCGCCAATCGGCTCCCTAACAAAGGCGATACTGCACGGCAGACGCCCTGCGGGTTTCGGCTCCCCCTGAAGGTCCCCCCGAAAAAGCATCCCGTCCGCCTTGGGAGCAGCCATCTCTCGCGCCCTCCGGGTGTGTGTCCTGAGAGATCACTCCGGGACCACAAAGGAGATCAAAGCCATGCAGACACAAGCTACAATTCAGAACCAGCTCATCAACACCATTGCGCATGGGGACTGCATTCAGGTCATGCGTCAGATGCCAGCAAACAGCGTCGATTTCATACTCACAGACCCGCCATACTTGGTGAACTACAAGGACCGTACAGGCCGCTCTATCCAGAATGACTCCAATAGCGACTGGCTCCAGCCCGCGATGAAGGAAGCCTACAGGGTGCTCAAGCAGGATCGTCTCGCCGCAATGTTTTATGGATGGAGCGCTGTCGATAAGTTTTTTGCAGCATGGCGCGAAGCAGGATTCTATCCGGTCGGCCATATCGTCTTTCGCAAAGACTACGCATCGAGGAGCAGGATGGTTCGCTATCAGCATGAACAGGCGTACCTGCTGGCGAAGGGAAAACCTCCGCTACCGAAGTATCCAATCGCGGACGTGATCGATGTCGACTACAGCGGCAACAAGCTGCATCCGACTCAGAAGCCTCTCTCGGCGCTCGTTCCTCTGATTCGCAGCTTCTCGTTGCCAGGCGACGTTTTGCTCGATCCGTTTGCAGGTAGTGGAAGCTCTTGCGCAGCAGCGGCGCTTACGCATCGCAGATACATTGGAATCGAATTGGACGAAAAGTATTACACCGAAGCGAGCGCAAGATTGGACCGGGTTCATCAGAGGATCGCCGCAAGCGGTCCTCTGATCTGGTCGCATCTGTCGGATCGATAGTTCATCCATAAAGCAGGCAGAATAAGTTCTCTGGCATCCCAACCTGCAAATCAGTTTACCTGCGAACCCGCTTCGCCTCAAGGCGAACGTTGATCTGAACTCTCGTTTTTACCGCCTTGACCCGGATCGGGTTCGCGTCCCGTCTCCTGCCATGGTTGGAATGCCATGATCTGCACCTTCCGCGACCGCTCACTTTCTTACCAGGCCTGCGGATTGTGTCAACCTTGGAGACACGATACGGACTTGAAAGCACAACGTTCTCAAACGTTGCAGACCTTTCCGTAACGTGAATTTCTCTCGTTGCAGTTGCGAGGATTCCTGCCCGATGCATTTCAGTTCTCGGCGACTCGCTGGTATTCCAACTTAGGCCATGGATGCCTCGTTGGTGCATCACGGTATCTCTGCGCCATCTAGGAGAATGACTACCGACGCCATTGACTTCGCAAAACACAGCTATGATCTTCCTGTTGTGGTCTGAATCCGCCACCGAGAACGAAGTTCGGAAACGCAATCAAAAACAAGCGGGATGATGCGCGCCAGTCACCCTGGAAGGCAATTCCGCCACGAACGCGGCTCAGGCGCTGCCCGATTTGGAGGATTCTCCGCAGTCCTCCAAGCGACTTTGTCTGTGCCAACTCTATCAGCGAAAGGTGATGCTGTTTATCCCGCCAGGTATCCAGGTCCTCACCGGACGTTCAAGTCCAATTGCGTGCCCGCACATGGCCCACCATACGAACCTCTTCCCGATAAAGGAACTCGAAAAATTCCGGAACGCTGGAGCCACTGTTCCATACCAACTAAAATAGGATTTTCACAGCAAAAACCTTGTATCTGAACTTCTGGAAGGGCGGGGCGTGGTATCTTGTTGATTATGAGCTGGTTAGTATGGATCGCCTGACTCCAGAACGGCGTAGCTGGAATATGAGCCGCATTCGGGGACTGGATACTACCCCTGAGAAGCGCGTGCGATCCCTGCTGCATCGTCGAGGATTCCGGTATTCCCTGCACCGTAAGGACTTACCGGGGAAGCCTGATATTGTGCTGACTCGATTCAACACCGTGATCTTTGTACACGGTTGTTTCTGGCACCATCACGCGGGTTGCTCGAACGCGACATTGCCAAAGACGCGATCAGACTTCTGGGCAACCAAACTTGCCGGCAACGTCGAACGGGACGCGCGAAATGCACACCAGCTAAAACAACTGGGGTGGAATGTCCTGATTGTGTGGGAATGCGAGCTTGACGACGAAATCAAACTCCAGAAACGGCTTTGCGAATCCTTGGCACATGCAAAATAAGAAAGAACCCGTACCAGTACTCGACCTCTTTGCCGGTCCCGGTGGTCTTGGAGAAGGATTTACTTCGACCATGACTTCAACAGGGGAGCACGCGTTCAAAATTGTGCTTTCTATCGAAAAAGACCCTGCCGCCCATCACACGCTCGAATTGCGGAGTTTCTTCAGGCAATTTCGTCGCGAGGATGTTCCGGATGACTACTATTTGCACCTGGAGGAAGAACTGACGCGGGATGAACTTTTTCGCCGACATCCCGTGGCCGCAGCCGCCGCACGGGCGGAAGCTTGGAACGTCGAGCTCGGGAAAATTGCCCCTGATGAAGTGGACCGGAGAATCCGCACTGCTCTGGCTGGCTCATCAGAATGGGTTTTATGTGGCGGGCCTCCCTGCCAGGCGTATTCGGTGATCGGGCGCTCTCGTAATGGAGGCATTGATCCCAAGGATGCTCGCGTATTCCTGTATAAGGAGTACCTGCGCATCCTGGCCGAACACAGACCGTCTATTTTTATCTTCGAAAACGTAAAGGGATTACTCTCTTCCAAACTCGGGAAGAATGGGATATTTCAACAAATTCTAGGGGATTTAGCTGATCCGCATCGGGCCGTCGATTCAGCTTCTCCGGCAAAGTACAGGATATTTTCACTGATCTCTCCAGCAAAATCTACGACCTCAAACGGGAGCCCCGCTTTCGATGATGGCGATTTTGTGATCAAATCCGAAGAATTCGGAATTCCACAGTCTAGACATCGCCTTATCCTGCTTGGAGTCAGGGAAGATCTTGATTGTTCTGAGATACCTCTACTCGAAAAAGGGGAAAAACATGTATCTGTGTCCGATGTGCTCTCGACTCTGCCTAGATTGCGTAGCGGGCTGTCTCGGAGCCACGACAGTAAGGAAGAATGGCGGCTGGCACTATATGGCATTCTGAGCCGTGGAGTTCTGGACCGGATTCCCAACGGCAACGGAGAAAGCCTGCGGGAAGAGATCCGGCGTACACTCGCAAATCTGCATGTTCCCCGATCAGATCGCGGTGGCGAGTTTGTGCAGAAAAAATGCACGTGCGAGTATCAGCCGGAATGGTACTGCGATGCGCGGCTTACAGGCGTTTGCAATCATACGACGCGGCCCCATATGACAGAAGATCTTTATAGGTATCTTTACGCCGCTTGTTTTGCAAAGTGCCTTGGCCGCTCACCTGAACTGCGCGATTTTCCGCCTAGCCTGCTTCCGAATCATAAGAACGTAAGTGAAGATGGAAAACAGAAATACTTTGATGACAGATTTCGCGTACAGATTCCAGATAAGCCTTCCACAACCATAACGAGTCACATTGCCAAAGATGGACACTATTACATCCATTACGACGGAGCACAGTGTAGAAGTCTCACAGTACGTGAGGCCGCACGCCTGCAGACATTTCCTGACAATTATCTGTTTTGCGGTAGCCGAACCCAACAATATGTCCAGGTTGGCAATGCCGTTCCTCCTCTGCTCGCCCGACAGATCGCTGGTGTAGTCGCACAAGTGCTCGCTCGTTTTCATCTATCGGCCAGGACCAAGAAGTCGGGCGCTGCTTTCATTCACGAACAGATCATCGAGGCACTGTAGAGGTTAGTTGCTAAACCCCTTGTTCAAACTCGCGGTCCTGTCAGGTTCTGAATCGGCCATAGCTATCCATGTGCGACGCGGCGATGATGTCAACGCACGTGACGGAGAAGGTCGATCATTGCTAATGCTTGCCGCTGCTAAGGGGAACATCAATGTGTGCCGGATACTTCTGGATGCCGGAGCCAACATTACCCTCGCCGATGCCAAGGGAAATGATGCTTTTTCGTTCGCAGTTAATAGCAGGCATAGAGAAGTGGAATTGCTGCTCCGCTCTCGAATTGCAGGAACTGGCAATTTTTCTCAGCAGCCCCCCGTCGATCCGCAGGAGAAAATGGTCGTCGATGAGCCGACGCTGCCAATTGATGGTTGGGAAGAGGAAGACGCGGTTATAACGCCGCCGTCCGACTACTCTGTATGTATCGAAGCGAAGAACCGGCAGAACACCCTTTCGCAGTATGTCCCAGTAGACATGGCGGAGGATTGGTCAGAAGTTGACGTTTTTCTTCCTGTTATACCGAACGGACGATTCTGGGAGACTCTTAGTCAGGAGGTCCGAAGTGAGATCAGGCAGATCATTCTGAATGGAATCGAAGATGGAGCAGTTTCCGGTGCAAGAATCAATATTCTGCTATCTGAAACTGAAAAGAACGAACTGGACCCGGATTTTGCTAACAGGCTGTTTCTCGCACTTAGTGATCTCAACATTCGAGTGAATGACTTTCTCCCTGATTGGAGGATCTCCGGAACCGCGCAGTCGGAAGACGGAGATCCCGACGAGTCAGTTGCTATACTCAACGATGCCTTCGACTTCCTTGAAGACTTGGCATCACCTGCGCATGATCCGCTCTATCTCTATGCAGGAGACACCAGTCGGCATCCTCTTCTGACCCGTGAAGACGAGGTCGACCTTGGCCAGAAGCTGGCCGAAGGTTTATCGCACACGATCAGGGGAATCGCGGAATCCGAGGCTGCCGTCGGTGCGTTCCTAGCTGCAGCGGACGTATTGGAGGCCAATCAAACGAAGGCCATGATCTCGACCGTCGTCGAGGGACGGGAGGCTTCCGAAACTGAAGATAGCACAGAAAGTACAGTTTCATCAGCAGAGGACGATTCCGACGTTTTGGATGAACCCGATGCCGAACCGGAAAAACAGGAGTTTCAGAACCATGTTGAGAACATCCGGCAGATTTACACATTGGCCAGAACTCATAGACCTGCTTTCACAACTCAACAAAGTTCCTTCACGCAACAATCGGTTGCCGACGCACTTTATGACGAACTGCAGAACCTCCGATTGCCATGGGAGTTTCTGACACATCTTGTCGAAACCGTGAAACAGACCTCACCGCAAAATTGCACTCGTCTTGAGGAGCCTTTTCAGATAGCTGACAACGCTCGTAAGCAGATGATTGAGTCGAATCTACGGCTGGTCCGTTCGATTGCGTTCCGCTATCGCTATCAGACACTTTCTCTGTCCGATCTAATTCAAGAAGGAAATATAGGGCTTATCAAGGCGGTCGAGCGATTTGACTACAAGCGGGGATTCAAATTCTCGACCTATGCCACATGGTGGATTCGCCAGTCCATTACGCGTGCGATCGCTGATCAAGGGCGAACCATCCGGATACCAGTCCATGTCCACGAGGCGCTAAATCGGATTCTACGGGTTAGGAGGCAACTTGAACAGAGGCTTGACCACGAGCCATCGATCAAGGAGATCGCGCATGAATGTGAGATGTCTGAAAACAAGGTAGCGCGTTTGCTGAGTATCTCCGGAGAGCCGGTGCCTTTGGACACTTCCGCCGGCGCCAACGGAGACGACGCCCTGACTGATACAATTCCAGACGACATTCACCCAAGTCTGCTCGATCGACTTGATTATGAACGCTTGCACGAGAGCATTCGCAAGGTGTTAACGTCGCTCCAGCCGCGTGAAGCCTATGTTATTGCACTTCGGTTCGGCATTGAAGACGGTGATGAGCACACTCTTGCCGAGGTTGGAGAAATCTATTCCCTGACTCGTGAGCGAATTCGACAGATAGAATATAAAGCTCTCCGGAAGCTTCGTCATCCTGTTCGGACGCGGATGCTAAAGAGTTTCTCTGGAACTGTGCGGACGAAACAAATGGAACCCAGAGCATCGACATCTTGTCCGCGGCTGAGACCTCCTCAAACTGGACTGACGAAAGAATCCTCAGAACTTGCAAGCTACCATTCACTTGATGGCGAAGTCAGCAGTGAGGCACAATATGAACTCTAAATTCAGGAATGTGCCTCCCAAGGCAAGCGCCATGCTGGAAGCACTACGGGGTCTCGGATATTCGGCCGGCGGTGCATTAGCCGATCTTATCGACAATAGTATTGGAGCTGAAGCTACTCAAGTCGCCATCTCCTTCTCCTGGAATGGGCGGTTCAGTACCATCACAATGCTTGACAATGGCACAGGAATGGATGAGCAGGAACTCGAGTGTGCGATGCGACTTGGAGAGCGGAACCCTCTTGCCACACGAACGACTCATGATTTGGGACGCTTCGGTTTGGGTCTCAAGACAGCATCCTTTTCCCAGTGCCGACGACTGACAGTCGCAAGCAGGAAGGCTGGGGCAATTCACTCATTCCGTTGGGATCTGGATGCTCTTGCGGCAAGCGCTGATGGGGAATGGCATCTCTTTGAGGGACCCGATCCTGAATCGGCGACCGTCCTGGATCTCCTGCAGGCAAACCAGACAGGAACTCTTGTTCTTTGGGAGAATCTGGACCGCATAGTGACTTCCGGCTCAACAGAGCAGGACTTTCTTGACTTGATCGACAGAGTAGAAAACCATCTCTCCATGGTTTATCATCGATTTCTCAGCGGCCCGAATCCGCGGCTTCGCCTCACGATTAATGGCAGTCCCGTGCACTTCTGGAACCCTTTTGCTGTAAATCATCCTGCAACGTGGACATCTCCTGTCGAAGAATTTCATACGGATTGCGGACTCGTGAGCACTCAGGCCCATGTTCTTCCACACAAAGACCGGCTGTCCGAACAGGAATACAACGCCCTTGCCGGACCGGACGGTTGGACAGCACAACAGGGGTTCTATGTATATCGGAACGAACGCCTTCTGGTAGCGGGCAACTGGCTAGGCCTAGGTCAAGGACGGCCATGGACGAAAGAAGAAGCTCACAGGCTTGCAAGAATCCGACTAGATATCCCCAATTCAGCCGATGCCGAATGGAAAATCGATATTCGAAAATCGACGGCCCGTCCTCCCGCGTCGCTTCGAAGCCGACTCACACGTCTTGCAGAAGATACCCGTGAACGCGCCCGTAGGGTATTTGCACATCGCGGACAGCCTGTTTCCGCGCCGGGAAGCGCTCCCGTCATACAGGCATGGCGTGTAGAACGGTTTCATGGGGGAATCAGATACCACCTTGATCTGAAGCACCCTTCTATAGCGTCGGTCCTTGATGATGCGGGTCCGCTAACTCCACAAATCAAGGCGATGCTACGGGTCATTGAGGAAACGATTCCGGTTCAGCGGATCTGGCTGGACACCGCAGAGGCAAAGGAGACACCGAGAATTGGTTTCGCCGGAGCAGAACTTTCCGAAGTCGCTTCCGTGCTTAACGTAATGTACAGAAATCTGGTCGTGCGTAAGGGGCTTTCACCCGCGGCCGCACGGGATCAACTCTCCAGAACGGACCCATTCCAGCATTACCCGGATCTGGTGGCTGCCCTACCGGACAACCCGGCATAGAGGAGAACGCTCTTGAATACGACAAATGAAGCGCAACAGAAAGTCGTGAAGTTCGTCCAGGAACTCCTGTTGGAAGAAGCTGATCGGTCAGCCATTACCCCGGCCCTGATTGAGGAACGTATCGATGCAGTGGTTCACATGCAGCCTAAATGGGGAGACGGTCTGGACCGCCAGGCGGTCATCGATGAACTGATTCGGCGCTTCAGTCTTTGGATCGGCCGCGATGCCGCGCTCCGCAACGATGCAAATCACGTCCAATGGCTCGATTCCGCGCGCAAGAGGAACTGGCGTTACTGGCAGCGGTATCGCGAATGGCTCGAACGTAAGCTATCGTTCAAAGCGGTCGAAGCGCTGGATCATTCTACCGATACGGTTCTCAGCTTATTGGAAGATCCTGAAAGAGAAGGCCCGTGGGATAGGCGAGGACTCGTCGTTGGAGATGTTCAGTCCGGGAAGACAGGACACTATACAGGACTTATATGCAAGGCTGCAGACGCCGGATACAAGATCGTCATCGTCCTCGCTGGTTTGCATAACAACCTGCGCTCTCAGACGCAGATGAGGCTGGATGAGGCATTTCTGGGGTTTGAAACCAGCTATGACATAGATGACATCAAGATTATCGGAGTTGGTGAAATCGATGGCGATCCTGCGATTCGTCCGAATTTTGCGACAAACCGTTCTGACAAAGGCGACTTTAGCACTGCCATTGCAAAGAATCTCGGCATCACTCCGGAACAGAGACCTTGGCTGTTTGTCGTGAAGAAAAACAAGACGGTGCTCGACCGTCTATTTACCTGGATCAGAGACCATGTAGCGAATACTCAGGACCGTACCTCCAAACGAAAAGTTGTCACCCATCTTCCGTTACTACTTATCGACGATGAGGCGGATAATGCATCGATTGATACCGGAGAGTTGCTGCTGGATGCTGACGGGAATCCCGATGCCAATCATCAGCCCACCGTCATTAACAAGAGCATCAGACGTATCTTGCATTCCTTTGAGAGATCGGCATACGTCGGGTATACGGCAACCCCATTCGCGAACATCTTCATCCATGAACGTGCTGAAACGGTAAATGAGGGTCCCGACCTGTTCCCGGCTGCATTCATCATTAATTTGGCAGTTCCATCAAACTATATCGGACCTTCAAAAGTATTTGGCCAAAACACAGACGACGAGCGCACCGGGCTTCCGGTTTTGCGAATCATCGATGACTTTCGCACAGCGACAGGGGGGTGGATGCCACAGAAGCATAAGAACACACATCGGCCAACCTATGATGGTCGGGACACCATCCCGCCGTCTCTGGTGCAAGCGATTGATGCATTCATTCTGAGTTGTTCCATACGTACTTTAAGAGGCCAGGCAAACGAACACTCTTCCATGCTAATTCACGTCACGCGATATACGGCCGTTCAAAGTTGTGTCCGTAATCAGGTCGAAGAACATCTGCGTCAGCTTCGGCAACGGGTCCACCGCAAAATCGAAGATGGACCGATCTATGATCGCTTGCGGGCACTCTGGGAACAGGATTTCATGCCCACAACCAGAAGCATTGGCATTTTATCTCCTGATTCTGCGATCTCCGAACAATTCACCTGGAACGACATTCAGACGGTAGTTGGAGATGTTCTATCTGATATTCAGGTAAAAACCATCAACGGTACAGCAAAGGACGCACTCGACTATAAGGCGAATGAGGAAAAAGGCCTCAAGGCTATCGCAATCGGCGGAGACAAGCTCGCTCGCGGTCTGACTCTGGAAGGGCTTTGTGTAAGCTACTTTCTCAGAGCATCGACGATGTACGACACATTGATGCAGATGGGGCGTTGGTTTGGTTATCGCCCCGGTTATCTCGACCTTTGTCGTCTCTATACGACGGTTGAGCTCAGAGACTGGTTTGCACACATCACTGACGCTGCCGAAGAACTGCGGGAGGAATTCAACATGATGGCGGCCAGCGGCGGTACACCGAGAGATTACGGACTGAAGGTTCAATCCCACAGCGTCCTGATGGTAACTTCACGTTTGAAGATGAGGACTGCAAGGGACCTCATGCTTTCCTTCAGTGGGCAGCTACTTGAGACGGTCGCTTTCTATCGCGATAGCGATACACTCCAGCGCAATTTCTGTGCGGTAGCCGGATTTTTGTCGAGGCTCTCCAACCCGGAAGTAAATCCAAAGCGAATAAGAAACGGAACCCAAAGCGAATGGCAGGGCTATCTATGGGAGAATGTTTCAGCTATGGACGTTATAGCTTTTCTCGGAACATATCGCACACATCCCGATGCCTATCGCGTTAACAGCGCCATGATTGCGGAGTTTATTGAATCACTCGCTAATCTTGGGGAATTGACCAATTGGACAATTGCACTTATTGGCAGCAGACAGGGCCGCCAGCTTACCATTGCAGATAGTCTTTCTATAACAATGCTCCAGCGGACCAGCAACAGCGAAGATGACAATCGCATTTCTATACGCAGGCTAATGTCTCCAAGAGACGAAGCAATCGATCTGGATGAGGATGCCTGGAATGCTGCGCTTAAGTTAACCCGCAAAGCGTGGCAAGCCGACCCGAGAGCTAACAAGTCTGAAAGTCAGCCCGGCTCTCCGAACGGCCCCGCGATCCGGAGAATTCGCGGATTCGGCACACGGGACATTTGCCCCCGGCCTGATAAAGGTGTCCTAATTCTATATGCGATCGATCCTAAGGATGTTGGGACAGCTACTGCTTTGCCTTCAGATTCTCCACCGATTATGGCGTTTGGTATCAGCTTTCCGGGCAGTAAGTCTGGAGTCAAGGTCGAATACAAGGTGAACAATGTCCTATGGGAGCAGGAATATGGTCCTTCGGAGTAAGCACCAGGAACTGACTGCAGCGTGGCGGGCCTTGGCTGCGGAGGCTGAGAGCGGCGAGGGGTGGCATACGATACCACTGGCAGGAGAAAGTCAATTCGGCATGCAGGCTGGGAGAAGATTTCCCGGAAACGAAGAGGCTCTGCTGCTTGCCTTCTCCAGGTCTAATGTGCCTCCAACTGACCACCTCCCAAAAGGGAAAGGCTTTTCAGTTTTCAGAGTTGATCTGGGGCGCGATACTGACAGGTGTTGGCTTGCAATTTCCCGGCGTAAGGAAGGGAATCTGGATCTGTTCACATTGATGGTTCGAGACCTCATTGACACACTTCACGAGTCCGTAGCGTGCAGTGAAGATCGTGTTGCTCAGCTTCTTTTCTCCAGAATTCGTGCATGGCAGGATTTCATGCGCCGCGATACTGATGGTGTTCTTGAGCCTGAAGCAGAAATAGGGCTCGTTGGCGAGCTTTTGTTCCTTCAGATGATCTGCCGGCATAAAATTCCACCGACCATTTCAATCACAGGCTGGGTCGGACCGATCAGAGGTATCCAGGATTTTGTTCTCGGCAGCGGAGCTGTAGAAGTCAAAACGACTATCGCGATCAGCGGATTCACCGCAACTATCGATTCTCTTGATCAGCTCGACGATGCCAGAAGACAGCCGCTTTTTCTCGCGGCTTTGCGCCTTCGCCTTGATGCGCAGGGTCTCTCATTGCCCGGCATTATCGATGAAATCAGAACGATGATTGATGATCCGTTTGACAGAGGCGTATTCGATACGAAGCTTCTCCACGCTGGATATCTGGATGCCACAGCAGAGCAATATACGCGGCACTTCGTCCATCAACAGACCAGTGTCTTTCGGATCTCGGAGAAATTTCCACGCATCACAAGATGCGCGATTTCTCCCGCGATCCTTGCTGCACGCTATCAACTCGATATGGAAAGGGTTGCAGAGAGCCCGGTCGCGCTCTCCGACGCCCTAAACTCTCTGGGGGTAAGCTAACGATGGATCTTCTTGAATTTCTTCAACAAACGCAGGCTGAGGTGAAATCGGAAATAGGCGACCGTTTCGGGAACACGGGGGATACCTATCCTTATCCCGAGTCGATCTTTACAGAGGTCGTCATGGAACATATGTCCGAAGTAGGGATGACCTTTGAACCTCAGATTTGCCACTATACGGCCAAGGTGAGAAATGCGAATCTGCGCCTCAGCGGTTACGCGCTGTCGGACGACGCCGATCAATTGGATCTTTTTGTCAGCCTCTACAGTGGCGTAAACGAAGTGACTCCTATCCCGGACAGTGAAACCAAAACTGCAGCAGAACAATGTCTGCGCTTCCTATCAAACTGTGCAGACGGGCGGTTGGCCTCCACGATGGACGAATCAAACGATGCTTATCCTCTCGCTCTGACTGTTCAGGATGGGTATGCGAATCTTGATCAGATCCGGATCTACGTCATCACGGACCGCCAAGCAAAAGCCAAGAATTTCAAAACCCGCGAGATTGCGGGTAAGACAGTAAAGCTTGAAGTGATGGACATCGAGCGTCTTCACCGGCATTGGTCTGAGGGAAAGCCACGCGACGAAATTGTGGTCAATTTTGAAGAAGCATCGGGAGGGGCCTTGCCCTGTGTGTACATCCCCGGTGAGTTGACTGAATATGATTATGCCCTTACCGTAATTCCGGGAGAGGCCCTGCGGTTCATTTACGAGAAATATGGAGCCCGCCTCCTGGAAGCCAATGTGCGGTCATTTCTCAGCGTAACCGGGAAGGTGAACAGAGGTATTCGCGACACGTTGAAGGATGCGCCGGACCGCTTTATGGCGTACAACAATGGCATCGTAATTGTCGCTGACGAAGCCAACTTCAGCAGAATGAATGATGGCGGTCCTGGCCTTCTTTGGATGAAGGGTATGCAGATTGTGAACGGCGGTCAAACAACTGCTTCTATTTATTTCACCAAGAAGAAAAATCCTGAAGTTGACCTTGCACGCGTCCGCGTCCCGGCGAAGATCATTATTCTTCGCCCTGGTGGTGCTACCGACGAGGAAGAGCTGATCTCAGATATTTCAAAATATGCGAATAGCCAGAATTCGGTGAAACTCTCGGACCTTTCTGCGAACAAGCCTTTTCATGTACAGATCGAGACGCTGTCGCTGACAACCTATTGTCCTGATGGCATCGGCCGCTGGTTTTATGAACGTGCAGCAGGCAGTTACAACGTTATGCTGATGCGTGAAGGCACGACGCCGGCTCGTCTTCGTCAGTTGAGAGAGGCAATACCTACAAGCCGGAAGTTTACCAAGACGGACCTGGCAAAATACCTGAACGCATGGGAACAGCAGCCTCATTACGTCAGTCTTGGATCACAAAAGAACTTCGAGCGGTTCATGGCCGACCTCACCAGCAACGAACCTGATGCCACAGTACAACTTCCCGACGTCTCTGCGTACAAACAGATGATCGCCAAAGCGATAGTTTTCAAAAGAACACAGAGTCTGGTGCGGCCTATGTTTCAGGCTTTTCAGGCCAACGTCACCGCTTACCTCGTTTCTCTTCTGGCAAACAGACTCGGACAAAAACTGGATCTAGAATTTATTTGGACAAAGCAGGATATCTCAGACAAATTGCGGCTTCAGCTTCAGAATTGGGCACCGGAGGTGAACGCGGTTCTGCACGAATCTGCTGGCGGTCGGATGATATCCGAGTGGGCCAAAAGGCCCGAATGCTGGAGCGCGATCCGTGATGCATCTTACTCCGCATTTGTCGAAGAGATACCAGAGGTTCGATGAAGATCGTCCGGCCACTTGGGGGCACGCCTGCGACGCTTCTCTGAGGTCCGTATGGCACCGAAGTGTGACATCGAGCCGGGCACGGGGAGACGTCGTTCGATATCGCGCTGAGATCCATTCAGCTGGTAATCCGATTCAAAGATGGTGTTGGTGTCATGACACCAATGCGCTAGGGCTTAATACTGCTGATTCCGGACCAGAAGAAGCTTATGTTCAACACGAAATCTGAGGGCGCGATGGGGTCCAATCTCTGGCGGTGACGGTTTGCGAAGAGCCGGTGCGTCATACCTCAATTCCGCCACACATTGCGCTACACTGAATGGTAATTGGCCTTTCCGAAGAGGTTCTCAGAGATGGAGACCGTAGCGCGTCTTTATGGACACCCATGGAGCGAACGTGAGTACGTTATCGCACTTCACTTCTATTTCGAAAATCGTGAGTCTCCTCGGCATGAGTTTGCCCCGTACATTCGTCAATTGGCTGCATTGCTCGGCCGAACCCCTGCATCCATCGTCATGCGCATGGAGAATTATTCCAGTCTGGATCCTGAGACGAGTTTGCATGGTCTTGCGAATGCTGGGCCTCTATGCGAGAGGGTGTTCGGGGAATGGGTTAAGAGGAAAGATCATCTTAGGTCCTGTGCAGAGCTGCTAATCCGAGAATCAAGTGCACCTCGTACGATGAGCTTATTTGAGCCAGATCCTGTGGATTTGCCAAAAGCATTCAATAAATATGAGCTTCTCGACCATATTGGTGATGGAGGCTTTGGAAGTGTCTTCTCTTGTATCGAGATTTCGACTGGAAAGAAGTATGCCATCAAGATAATCAAAGGCGATAACCGCTTTGATAAAGAAGTACTTCACCGATTTTGTCGTGAAATGCGTGTCTTGCGTTCGGTTCAGAGCGATCAGGTAATCCGAATTCATGAGGATAATCTTGGATCAGAAGAAAAGTTTCCCGCTTTCGTAATGGACTTGGCCGTTTGCTCCTTGACCGGTCTATTTGAACGATGCCGTGGGGAAGGCAATCCCGAGCGCCCGTTTCTTTCGGTCACTGCAGCGGCCGAGGTTTTCCGGTCGATTTCCGGTGCGGTCGCGACTCTTCACAAGAACAAGGTCAAGATTATTCATCGAGACATAAACCCGAATAATGTCCTGCAGCTCGATAACGGTACATGGGTGTTGGCGGATTTCAGCTTGGCCAAATTTGTGCATTCTGCCACCTCAGAAACCACTTTCGTTACGCGAACTCACATGGGCTGGGGAACGGCCTACTACGCCGCGCCAGAACAATACAGAGATTTCAAGAGGACGGACGAGCGAACAGACATTTATGCGCTGGGAATCCTCCTATGGGAGCTCTTTTCGGAGGCGTGGCCCCCACCCGACATGACAAAAACAGGATTAATTGGAGCATTGGAGGCTATTTTTCTAAAAGCCACTCATCGTGATCCTAGTGCAAGATATCAGAGCGTATTGGAGATGCAGGAGGCATTCGAAAAAGCAATGCAGTTCGTACAGTCGGTGCATGATTAGGCGCAATCAATATCTTGGAACCGCTCGACTGGGGCGTTGCGCAATTGACGCCACGTTGCTCTTGGCTGCCCATACCCTGCTGAAAAGCCTCTCGCTGGCCAAAGGATTGATGGCGCTATGGCGAAACTCGGTAATTTGCGCATCTGGTGTATATGCTGACCACAGACAGCGGCAAAGAGTTCGTGCTGCATGAGCAGGTCGCGGCGAAACTGGGCTTGAAGTATTACTTCGCGCATCCCTATGCCTCATGGGAGCGCTGAGCAAATGAAAATCTGAATGGGTTGGTGCGACAGTTTTTTCCAAAGCACCGGAAACTCGAAGATGTAACTGATGAAGAGATTGCTCTGGCTCAGAACAGACTCAATCACAGACCAGGAAAATGCCTCGGATACAAAACGCCTCACCAAGTCTTCTGGGCTAAGGTAAACTCATCCATGCCTGTTGCACTTCGTTCTTGAATCCGCCATATAAATTTACGGTCGATCCGAGGACGGCGTATACTTATTGCGCCATGACAGAGCCAACTTCAGCTACACTAGCGACCGATTTTTGGGAAAAACTAATCTTAGGCCTAGTTCCCGCTCTCGCAGCAGCGGTCTGGGGTCTATGGAAGGGGTCGTTCATAGAACGGATTACCTTCCGGAAGGAGGTCAGGTCGCATCTAGATAGACTACGAGCCCGATGCGCTGCTCTCGCAAGGCAGCGAAAGATTGATCCAAACAATCCTTTTGAATTAAGAATCAAGCTCTTTGATCATTTTTCCGAAATTTATGAGTTCTGGAAGGACAGGCCGGACCGAGTCTCCGGGACAGCGCTTCCAGGTTCGCTTTGTGCGAAAGAATACCTGGCTTCTTTCGATAAACAACCAGGGACTCTCCTGCTACATGCACCGGGAGGATTTGGAAAGTCCTCGATCCTTTTGTCTTTGCTTGAAGGCGCGATCAAACGCGACATCATTCCATTTTACTTGGATTTCGCGTCATCCAGCGCAGAACTGAAGTTTCGTGTGAAGGATCGACCGGACGTCGCGGAAATGTTTCGGTATTTTTCACCCAAAGCTAATCTTGAGTTCTTTAATAGATTATTTGACAGAGGGAAAAACCGCCGTTTCTTGTTGATCCTGGACAGTATCAACGAACGCCCGTACGACTGGAGCGATTTAATTGAGCAGTTTATCCACGCAGAGAGGATTATCGATCCGAGGGTCTCTATTGTCATCGCCGATCGTATGACTGACAGGAAGGCCGTCCCTGGTGTCCAGATCGCCTCTGTTCTGCCCTTGTCGTCGGAATTCCTGGAAAATTATGTCATTAATTCCCCGTCACTTGGAGAGAGAATCGACGTAGCTCCCGACTCGGAGTGGATGCGATTGTTGGAGATGCCCTTCGCCTTAACGCTAGCGGAGAGGGTTTTCGCAGGAGAACTGGGAGAACTTGATCCAACGCTTATTTCACTGCTGCTGCATTATTTTGAAAAAGAAGTTGGCATCTTACAATCGGAGATGAAAGACTTGGGTGATTTTGCATTTGAGGTTTATTCGCTGGCGCATTCGACTGAGATCGATGACGCACAGTTGAAAGCAGCTTTTCCAGACGATCAGCGTTGGGAACCTATATATCACAAATTGATGAATGCCGGCGTCTTGGTGCGGTCTGAAGGAGAGGCAACCAATGCGCGGGTAAGGTTTCGGCATCAGATCTTTCATGACTTTGCGGTCGGCTATCGGCTTGCCATGATATCTCCAGAAGAGGAGGGACAGTTCTGGCGCAACCCGGCGTTTGATACAGCTACGCTCAATGCTGCTTCGTTCGAGGCACTTGCTTTTGCAGCGCAGGTTCTCGCCGCCCGGGGAGACGGGGAGCTGACCGTTGATCGCTTTCTCACTGAGGTCTACGATTGGAACTATCGCGCTGTTGTTGACGCAATGCTTGGCGTTGGGATGAACCTAGGAGAGGCGGAATATGGCGTTTCAGATCCTTTCCGCGCGGCGATTGTGGCCGTAAGCGCCTGGAAGCTGTTCGATCATTTTGACCACACCAGGAAGGGAATGGTGGAGTTAGTCAAGAGGTGGGCTTCTGAAGGAGATCGCGACTCCTTGAGCGAGCATTCGGTGGCGGGGCTTATCGAGTATGTTCAGCAGATAAGCGGTTCCTTGAGCGGGCATTCGGTACCATATCTTGTCGAGTATGTTCGGCTGATGAACTGTTTTGCGCAAACGGAGTACTGGAAGGAGTGGCAGGAGCTCTTTTGTCGTTCAGTAGATGCTCGGCCAGTCTCGCTGTCCGACCTGCCATATCTCGAAAAAGATCCCGTTTTCTCATGGACTGCCGCAAACGTCTTTAGACAAGTCTCTGTTTCCAAGGAGGCACGAGTTCAACTGCTCGCGGAGTATCGCCAGTCGCGAGATGAACGGAGAGGGGATCCTCGGGCTGGTGGCTTCAGGTGGCGAGTGGTTCATGTGCTTGGAAGTTGTCCAGAAAAAGATTCCATTTCGTTGTTGCTTGATTGCGCGTGCGACTCCGGCGAGTACGATTGGGCGCGGTACGGCGCTATTCGGTCTTATATTGAAGCGGTGAGCTTGGTAACAGATCGGACACCTCGACAAGAGCACCTGAATGAACTTGCATCGCGGTTGAGCCGGATATGTTTCCCAGAGGGTGTTGATCCGTACAGAATGGTGCCGGATCAGTTGGCCTCTTACCTCAGGGCGTCATCCAGGTTACAACTGGAGATTGCGCGTTGCTGGAATTTTGATATAGAGATTTGCAAATTGCCGGTCGGGTGGATTGAGGATTATGGCAGTGTCCTGCGAGAAGGCGTCAAGCTAATGACGCAGCTCAGATGTCGGCAGGAAGTATCCGTATGGCAAGAGCAACTGGAACAGATGCAGAAAAGAGCGGAGACTGAATCATGACGAAATGGGATCAGCGGTACATGGACTTGGCAAGGCATATTGCGCACTGGAGCAAGGACAGAAGTACGAAAGTCGGATGCGTGATCGTCGGGCCAGATTGCGAAGTGCGTTCGATCGGATTCAACGGATTTCCGCGGGGCGTGGATGACGAGGTGGATGAACGGCACGAGCGGCCGGCGAAGTACGCGTGGACAGAGCATGCAGAACGCAACGCGATCTTCAACGCGGCGCGAATCGGCGTTTCTTTGAAGGGCTGTACTCTCTATCTGCCATGGTTTCCATGCATGGATTGTGCTCGTGCGATTGTTCAGGCAGGTATCGCAGAATTAGTTGCTATAGAACCTGATTTGGACGACGAAAAATGGGGTCAGGACTTCCGATTAGCAATTCTGCTTTTTCGAGAAGTTGGAACGACGGTGCGATGGTTTCAGGAATTGCCGACGGAAAAGATTTCATGCACGGTCGCAGATATTTGAGCAGGAAGCTTCCCAGAAATGGCAGATGCCAAGCATCAAGACGAATCCCTTCGATTATTGGAAAAGACGGAGGGCTGTGTGCCATTCGTTGCGGCCCAATCGCTGGAAGTGAAAAGCTTTTGCTTTCTAAAACGGTTTCAGACCGTTCGGCATGGCTCTATCCTCGTCCGGCCACACGCCGGTCTCAGCTCCCGCACATCGCGATAAAGCCGTTTCCCACTGGTTGAAAATTGGCAGCATTTTGGTAGCAAATGCCACCGATCGGGCCATTCCTCCGCCCCATAAGTCTCATCAGATAAATGACATATGGATTTTTCCACAACATGACATGGAAGAGGTCAACGGTTCGATCCCGATCAGGGCACTCGCAGTTCCCCAAACGCCAGTGGAGAGTCGCGCTGAGCCAGGAAAGGAGATTTTGACCGAGCCCAAGTTGAAACAACTGCTCGGGCAGTCTGCATGAGACACAGTTTGGCGCTTGATTGCGGGCAGTTGCGGAGCAGTTAAGCCGTTCGTTGCGATTGCTAGAATTCGTTCCGATGCATTCTTATTCTCAGCGATTCGTTAGTATTGCGAGTTAGGCCACGGCTTTCACGGCGATAATATGGGTTCAAATCCCATCGGGGACGCAAATTAAATCAACGACTTAGCGATTTCCCCTGTTTCAGCCGCGGAGCATTTTGGGGAACATTTAAGCGCCCTATAGACCGCCAATGGACATGATTTGGCCCGTACCATCTCAACGACCTTCTGCTGTGCCGCCCTTTTTGCGGGCATCAGCGCCTGTGCGTAAATGTCCAAAGTCATGCGTGTCGAACCATGCCGCAACAGTCATGCGCATCATGCAGTGATGCGTGCCGTTCCTCCGGCAGCACGCAGAAAGATTTGCGTCGGCGTCGGGGGCAAAGGGAGGTGCAATCAGCGTCCAACTAGAGAGCATCATCAGCGAGATGGTGATGGCGCGACGCATAGGGATAATCAGGAAACAGGTTTGCCTTGCTGTATTATCGTGGCTTGAAGGAAGTTCCCTGCAAGAAAGGAATTGCCGTTAACATCTTGTTACTCCACATACACAGAGGGAGTGTGAATATCTTCGCCGCTCCATGTGTAGGCGGCAAGCAACGGCTCGCGACGCGTGCGCATGGCATGCGCGGCCAGCGATGGATGCAGCACGAATTCGCCCGGCGGAAGATCACGATCGTGATTGTTCAATCTCCAAGAGGCCGTCCCTGAAAGCACGTAATAGAGTTCCACCGCTGGATGCCTGTGCAGCGGATACAGGCTTGCTGGCGCAATCAGCGTGAGCCCCAGGCAGAAGATTGTGGTTCGATATGGCGCGAGAGGGCCGATAATCTCCGCATAGGCAATGCTCTCGCCGAGTGACGGCGCATCATCTCGTTGCTCATAACTGTAGCGCCAGGGCAGGTCGTGCGCGACGGGACGAATTGCTGCGAGCAACTCCGCCGTTGGACCGCCGGCGACGGCGAGCGCATTGCTGAGATGGCGCGTCGCCGGATGGTCGTTGCGAATGAAGACATCTGACAAAGGAGGCAGTTCGCCCAGCAGCGCGGAAATGCGCAGGGCCTCTGCCCCGGCCTCGTCAGGGATAAGCCCGCGCTGCGCAAAATTGTGGCGCAGTACAGACAGCAGATGCAGAATGCCGGCTTCCGAAGTCATTCTCAGGCCAGCCTCGATTCAAGCACGGCGACAGCATGCCCTATTCGCTCGCCCGCCTCCTGGGCGCGGATCGCGGCCGCTGGATCAAGCTTGAGTGGTTGCAGTTCGCGCTCGATTCGCAGCGCCTCAGTGCCAGACGTAGCGGGATCGATAACGGAGAAGACGCGCTGCAGTTGGTCGGCACGATAGAAGTGGAAGGGACCGTATCCGTCCTTCTGATGTTGCGCGTAGGCGTGAATCAGCGAGGCGTCGTCCTGCACCTTCCAGCCGTAAGTCAAAATCGACGAGGAGAAGCCGGCCAACTCGCCCAGCGAAAGAAAGACCTGCAAAGGAACGCGTGCTCCGAGGCAGGAAAGCACGAAGCCTCCTGCGCGCAGAAAGCCCGGCGACTGCCGCAAGGCAAGATAATGCAGATCGAGCATCTGCCGTTTGACGAGTTCCGGAAGAGCCTCTTTGCGCGGCGGCACATAGGCCGAGCTGACGCGCTTTTCCGCTGTGGCCGCAGCGCTCTGCAGCGGCACGTTGGGAAGATTCTCGTAGATGAGATCGTAGCGCGAGTTGTAGGGAGCGAGTGGCGAGAGAAGATCGCCAAAGCCTGCCTCGATCGTGACGTCGCGTTGCGGCCGCAGATTGCGGCGCACGTTGTCACTGGCGGTGGCAACAACGTCTTCATGCACGTCGGTCAGGCCGACACGAGTCGCGTCAAGCAGTTCGATAGCTGAGAGGATATCGAGTCCCGAGCCGGTCCCGATTGAGCAGAATGACTCAATTGCCGCGCCGCCGTGCTGCTGACGAAAAAGGCGAAAGGCTGGCGCCGCAACGTGCGAGACCCAGTCGCATTGCAGGTCGTCAACGCGCGGCATGTAACTGTGGCTGGAGAGCTGAATGTGAAGCTGCGGCTTGATGCGCTCGGTCTTATCAAGACGCAGATAGGCAGCGGCGGCGGTGTCAATGGATTCCTGCACGATTGTGGAGGCGCTCATTTGCGGGCGCCTTTGGCGCTTGCAGAGGCGCGCAGAGCCTGATCGAAGTCGGCGATGAGATCTTCAATGTCCTCGATGCCGACCGAGACGCGTATCATGTCCGGCGTGATGCCGGCACTCTTCTGCTGTTCGGCGTTGAGCTGCGAGTGCGTGCTGGTGGCCGGATGCAGAACGCCTGTGCGCGCATCGCCGACATGTACCACCAGCGCCGCAACCTTGAGGTTCTTGACGAAGCTCCGCGCCGCCCTGGCATCGCCCTTGATCCCAAAAGTAAGAACGCCGCTGGCGGCGTTGCGCAGAAAGTATTTGCGAATGCGGCTGCGGTTCGGATTGCCCTTGAGGCCAGGATAGATGACCCACTCGACCTGCGGATGCGCGCTGAGAAATTCGGCCAGTGCCAGAGCGTTGGAACTGTGGCGCTCGATGCGCAGGTGCAGTGTCTCCAGTCCCAGATTGAAGAGGAAGGCATTGAAGGGACTCAGGCAGGCGCCGAAGTCGCGCAGGTATTGCGCGCGCGCCTTGGCGGCGTAAGCGGCGTTTTTGAACTTCTCCACGTAACGCGTGTTGGCGTAGGTGTCATCCGGCTCGGTGAGATCAGGATACTTGCCGTTGGCCCAGTTGTAGTTGCCGCCGTCGATGACCACGCCGCCCAGACTCGTTGCATGGCCGTCGATGTACTTGGTGGCGGAGTGCGTGATGATATTGGCGCCGAGCAGGAAGGGATTGCAGAGGAAGGGCGTGGCCAGCGTGTTATCGACGATGAAGGGCACGTCGAATTGCCGCGCCAGAGCGGAGAACTTATTGAAGTCGAGAATGCCAAGCCCGGGATTGCCGATGGTTTCCGCCAACAATGCCTTGGTGTTGGGACGGAAGGCCTTGCGCAGTTCAGCGGCCGGCGCCTCGGGATCGATGAATGTGGTTTCGATGCCATAGCGCCGCAGCGTGCGATGCAGCAGCGTGTATGTGCCGCCATAGATCGTCGAGGCGGCGACGATGTGATCGCCCGCGCTGACGATGTTGGTCAACGCCAGCAGATTGGCGGCTTGCCCGGAGGCCAGCGCGACGGCCGCGACGCCGCCCTCCAGCTCGGTGATTTTTTGTTCGAAGGCCGCCACCGTCGGATTGCCGGTGCGCGTGTATTTGTAGCCTGTCTCCTGCAGCGCGAAGAGTCGCTGAACCTGATCGAGGTCCTCGTACTTGTATGTCGTCGATTGAAAGATGGGAAGGATTCTCGGCTCGCCTACCTTGGGCGTATAGCCTCCTTGAATGCAGATCGTTCCCTTGCCACGTTGCTTTGGAGCGGCCTGTAAAATCGTTTTCTTACTCATGATGCTCCTCCTGTTCAAAAGAAAATTCGTGGGCGGTATCGACCATTGCCTTGACGTTTTCGATGGGCGTGCTCGGCGGAATGTCACAGCCCGGCATCAGGATGTATCCCTCTGTGGCGCCCGCGGCGGCAATAGCCTGGCGGCAGGAGGCGGCGACGCCGGCTGGCGTCTCCTTCAACATCACGGCGACCGGATTCATATTGCCTGCGAAGGCGATGCGGCCACCGAGGATGCGGCGCACATCGGCGAGGTCGTCCTTGTAGTCAACCGACATGATGTCGGCGCCGGTCAGAGGAATCTGGTCGAGGCGATTGGTTGTCTTGCCGCAGATATGCACTGTCAACCAGACGCCTCGCGCCTTGACGCGCTCTCCCACTTTTTTCAGATACGGCAGCGAGAACTCGATGAACTGCTCTCGCGAGATCAAATCGCCGGAGGAGGTCGGATCGGCCAGAGAGAGAATGGAGACTCCGGCGTCGATGAATGGCTCCAAATAGGCGTAGCAAAGCTCAGCCGCGAAGTCGAGGACGGCGTGCGCGGCGGCTTTGTCCTTGTGCAAAGCTCGCATCAGTTTTTCCACGCCGAAGGCCATGCCTCCGAGTGTGAAGGGTGCCCACTGGCTGGTACCAACGACTGTCCCGGCGCCAATCGACTGCGAAAGGATACGCGCAGTCTCCACCAGAACCTTGATGCCAGGATCATCCTTGACGCGCGCCAATGTCGAGTAGTCGATGCGGATGGCGTCGTCGAAGAGAGGCGCCATCACATCCGGTGTTCCCTTGACGCGGAACTTGATCTCGCCTCCAGCGCCGCGTATCGCCAGATTGTGATAGCCCGAACCCGGCCAGACGATTTCGCAGCCAACAATCTCGTTGGTCGCGCCAATGACATCGGCTAATCGCTGCGGACTTTCCTTGAGCGCCTGCTCCATCGTCAACCCGCTGCGGTTGAGCGCCCACGCGCCGCCGGAGAGCAGTGAAACTGGCAGCCGCGGCGTCTTCTCCAGACGTATTGTTTTCTCGATGATTTCCCTGTGCGTCGTCATAATGCCTCATTTTTCGCTATTGCTTCTCTTGCCGCCGTTCAACACTCCGCGCAATCTGCTTTCGAATACTCTCGCATGATTCCCTTTCTAAAACTGCAGCGCCTTCACAAACGAACGCTCAAAACCCGCATCATTGGCCAACTCGACGACATCGATACGCGCGACCAGGCTTTGCATCGCCTCGCGCACGCCGCGATTCAACAAGAAAGCCTGCGCTCCACTCTTCGACGTGTTGCCGACGAATTCCACTCGATCTGCAAATTCCAGAGGCAGCAAACCGAGATTAATCAGGCTCTGCGTGCGCAGATGAAAGCCAAACGATCCGGCAATTAGCACTCGATCCACCTGCGATGCCAAGACGTTGTTGGCCTTCAACAGCAGTTCGACACCGGCGCGTATGGCGCCCTTGGCGAGCTGCACCTGCCGCACATCCTTCTGCGTAAGATAGACAGGCCCTGCGATGCGGAAGATCGGCTTGCCGTCCAGCATCTCCCAGCGCTTGCTCCACGGCTGCGTGAGGACGGCCTTGTGCAGGAAACGTCCGTTGCGGTCGAGGCCGTTTTTCGCTGCCAGCTCGGCGACGACATCAAGCAGTCCGCTGCCACAGATGCCCACAGCCTCGGCTCCTGCTATGGTCTGCACGCGCATACCATCTTCGCCAAGCGAGACGAGCTCGACGGCGCCACGGCTGGCACGCATGCCGCAGGCTATGTTCATGCCCTCGAAGGCAGGACCAGCGGCAGTAGAGGTCGCCGTGAGTTTGCCATCGACTGCCAGAGCCATTTCGCCGTTGGTGCCGATGTCGACGAACAGTGTTACGCCGTCTCGCTTAGCCAGACGCGTGGCGAGGATGCCGGAGGTGATGTCAGGCCCGACATAGGCAGAGATGATCGGCGGCAGATAGACGAGAGCTTGCGGCGCAATTTTCAGCCCAACGGCTTGCGCCGCAACATGGCCACCGCCCTCGAGCGCCAGCGTATAGGGAAACTTGCCAAGCGAAGCAGGGTTGACGCCGACGGCCAGATGCAGCATCGTCGTGTTGCCGCTGAAGACAACCTCGTAGATGCTCTCGGCATTGACACCGGCCTGCGCGGTGAGCGATGCGATCTGACGGTTGATCTCGTCGATCAATTCGCCGTGCAGCTTCTGCAAGCCCTCTGGTTGCGATCCCATCTTGATGCGTGAGAGAACATCCTGCGCAAAAAGCGCCTGCGGGTTCAGACTCGAAGTTACGCCAAGCTCCGCGCCGTCGCGCAGATCGAGAAGGCTGGAGACCAGCGTCGTGGTGCCTATATCGACGGCGACGCCGTAAAGTTCTTGCGTCGTGTCGCCCGCCTCAAACGACAGTTGCTCGCCTCCGGCCAGAAGAAGCGTGCGGTCGGCAGAGGCATCATAGCGTTTGCCGATCCAAGGATCGATCGCGACAGACAGCGCTTCGCCCGCGCTGAGAATCTGCAACCCATCGTCATCGGCGGCGGCCAGCTCAACCTCGACATCACCGAGCACGGAGGTCTGGCAGGCCAGCACCCAGCCAGAGTCAATCTCCTCTTGTGTCAGCGAATCCTGATGTTCGCTGCGTACCGAGCGACCGTTTTCGACGCTGATGCGCGCCTTGCATTTGCCGCAACTGCCGGCGCCGTCGCAAGGCGTGTCCACATTGATGCCAGCCAAGCGCGCTGCATCGAGCAGCAGAGAGCCTGCCGCTACCGATACGGCGATCTTCTGCGGCAAAAAGTAAACCTTAGCCATGGTCACTTACCCTCTTCCGTAACTGCGCTGGTCATGGCGCGAATGTTTTGTATCGTCGTCGATGTACTCAGACCGCAGGCCGGAGAGATGATATCGATGCCCCTGGCCACCAGGTTGCGTGTTGCCGCATGAATTTTTTCCGGCTCATTCCACTGCAGGGCGTAGGTGCTCAGATTGCCCATGGTGGTCAGTTGCGGAAACTCATTTTTGAGGGCCGTCAGATTGACCATGGCGTCGGTGCTTATCGCGTCAATGTGCAGCAAAGGCAGCAGATGCGCGACGCGCTTCATGTCGCCGCAGATGTGCAGAATGAGTGGATAGCCGAGAGCATGTACATCGTCGGCGAGCTGATTGATGTAGCGCACGGCGTAACGCTCGAACATCGCAGGGCCTAGGATCTCTCCGGTCGCCGAAGGATCGCCGACGGCTATCGCCGTGGCTCCGTTCTGCAACACACGACGCGCATAGGCCGAAAGCAATCGCGTGACGTAATCGAGAACGCGATGCGCGCTCTCGGGATCCTTGCGCAGTGCCCGGTAAAAATTCATTGGATCGACGATGGAGGCCGCGGTGCTGATTGGCCCCGTCAGGCTGGCGATAACGGGCAGATCGCCGTTAGCCGCAGAGATGCTGCGCGCCGCGTCGACCACGACATTCATGCGGCCGGAGTGGGAGAGCACGTCGACATCGGCGAAATGCACATCCTGCACGGTGGGAAAAATCTCATGCGCAATCTTCGGCTCGCAGGCCAGTGTGCCATGGTTGATCTCGCTACCCAGCAGCTCGGCTTCGATCGTCATGCAGAAGGGCACGCCGACATTTTCAAAGCCTGTGAACGATTGCACATCCTGCGCCAGCGCGGCCATGCGCTGCGCGTCGAAATGCGCCTCGGGCAGGGTGTGGCCCGTACTCTGCATGATTTCGATGATGGCCGAGTTCATCATGCCGCCGGTGCAGATGATGGGCGGACGGTCGACCGGCTCCTTGCGCAGAACGCGCAACAGGCGATCTTTGGGACTCAAGCTCTGCATGAACTCTCCATTTCTACGGCGCCAACCGGCCAGCCGATCTTGCGCACTCGGCCGCAGACGCCGGCTTCGTTCAGATAGACGGCGACCTGACCTGCAGTGATCAGCTTGCCGTTGCCGCGAAAATCGGAGACCTTGATACCGAGCGCTCGCGTCGCGGTATTGCCGATAATTGGAGCGCCGGGCAGACGGTCAATGGCCTCGCCGCGGGCGTAAGCAGCAATGCACTGCTTATGCGTCATCGCATCACGCGTCATCAGGCCAAGGCTCCCACAAGTTCACGAACCAGTTTGACCGCGTTGGGCGCCGAGTTGGAATACCCGTCGGCGCGAATGCGTTTGGCAAAGGCCGGCGAAACGGGGCCGCCGCCGACGATCACCTTGAAGCGTTCGCGCACCTTGGCTTCCTCCAATTTGACAATGATCTCGGCCATGGCATCCATCGTCGTTGTCATCAGGGTGGACAGCGCAATGACGTCAGCGCTCTCGCTCAGCGCCACATCCACAAAGCGCTGCGGCGCAATGTCGCGGCCTAGATCGATGACCGCAAAGCCCGAAGCCTCCAGCATGATCTTGACCAAGTTTTTGCCGATGTCGTGCGTGTCACCTTCAACGACGCCGATGACGATCTTGATCTTGCGCTGGTCGGTATCCTTCACCTTCAGGTGCGGCCGGAGAACGTCGAGGCCGGCGTACATGGCATCGGAGCAGAGCAGGAGTTCAGGGATGAAGTACTCTTCACTTTCGAAGAGATCGCCTGCACGGCTCATGCCGCTGACCAGCCCGCTTTCGATCGCTGTATAAGCATCAATTTCGCGCGCCACGGCCTCTTCGGAGAGGCTGCGCGACGCATCCTCGTCCATTTCAACCACGGCGTCAGACAACGCTGAGAAAAGTTCACTTTCACTCTGCGGCATGAGTATCTCCCTTACTTCAACCAAAATAGTGCGCGCTTTTTAATGCGCTCCAAAACTCCCATGGAAAGCCAGACCACCCCAAGATAGAACGACCCGTTCCATGCAAAACCATCCCTATATGAAGCCTGCCATGTATCTTGATCGTTAGAAAATGAATCATCCCATATCTCACAATCGAGACCTGGGGCACCCAAATCGTTAAAGCCATGTTTCACAAATTAACGGTCACATTACTAGTTGGCGTGCGGATCAGGACCGGGAGCTACCTCCTGAACGTAAATTGTCGAGTTGATGCGCGATTGCATCGCCAAGGCTTTGAATTGCCTGAACCAACACGATGAGCAGGACCACTGTAATAACCATGACGCCGGTTTCATAGCGGTAATAACCATAGTTGATGGCTAGAAATCCAATTCCGCCGCCGCCCACCACGCCTGCCATCGCGGAAAATCCGATGAGACTAATTGTCGTCACCGTCAGGCCTCTCACGAGTCCTGCTTTGGCCTCGGGGAAGAGAACCTTCCTGATGATCAACCAATTGGAGGAACCGAACGCCCTGGCCGCCTCAATGACGCCTGGACTAACCTCGCTGAGAGATGACTCGACCAAGCGTGCGTAGAAGGCCACGCTAGCGACTGCCAGCGGAACTGTTGCAGCGATAGGGCCAGTTGTTTTTCCCGTAACAATCAGGGAAAACGGGATCAACAGGATCAGGAGAATGACAAAAGGCAGGGAGCGCACGAAATTGGTCAGCAACCCACCCGTAAAATTCAAGAATCGATTCTCCAGCAACATTCCCTTCTTCGTCAGGAAGAGGAAGAACCCCAGCGGCAGGCCGAGCAGTATCGAGAACGCGAGGCTGGCACCGACCATAATGGCGGTTTCGTCGAGCGCCACGCGCAGCTCAGGCAGCAATTCCGCCCAGGATAAACTATCCATTGGAAATCACCTCCAGGCGCGCGACTTGCGCACGCAACTGTCTCAAAACCGCTTCAATCTCAGACGAAATGCCGTCCAAAGCCACTATGAGCTCTCCGATGGGCTTGTTGTTGATGTACTCGATACGGCCATGAAGGATGTTGAAATGGATTCGATGCTGAAGAAGCGTGTCTGCCAGGACAGGTTCCGAGGCGCGATCTCCTTGATAAACAATCCTCACGATCGTTCCCTTGTTCTGGCGAAGGACATGTTCTGGAAGTTCGATATTGATCGACTTGTCCACGAACTCGCGTGTCAAGGGATGCTGCGGATTAGCGAACAAATCATAAGTCGAGTTCACTTCCACGATCTCGCCGGCCTGCATAACGGCCGCGCGATGGCATATCTTTTTCACCACTTGAATTTCATGAGTGATCAGCAAGATGGTCACGCCAAGCCGTGAATTGATGTCATAAAGAAGATCGAGAATCGATTCGGTGGTTTCCAGATCCAGCGCCGATGTCGGCTCATCGCCCAGAATGACATCTGGATGATTGGCCAATGCGCGCGCAATCCCCACTCTTTGTTTCTGCCCACCGGATAGTTGCGCGGGGGAAGCGAATTCCTTTTCGGACAAACCCACCAGTTGAAGCAGCTCGGTCACGCGCCTGCGAATTTCGGCAGGCGCGTGACCTGCGGCCAGCAGCGGCAAGACGATATTGTCATGAACCGTCAAGGAGTTGATCAGATTGAAGTGCTGGAAGACCATCCCAATCTTCTCCCGTGCCTTGCGCAGTTCTTTCTTGTTGAGCCGCGCGATGTCGCGCCCACCAACCAGGACTTGCCCTGATGAGGGGCGTTCCAGTCGATTGACCGTGCGCAGAAGAGTGCTTTTTCCAGCTCCGCTTTTCCCCATGATGCCGAAGATCTCTCCGCGGCCGACATGAAGATTGGCATTTATGACGGCATGGATACGCCGTTTGCGCGTCTGGAATTGCACGTTGACATCGTTGAACGATAACATTCAGTTACTCACTGTGCGATAGCACTCGCCGACGCGGCTATTGATACTGACGGTACATCTCTGACTGCGTAAATTTGTGCCTTCCCACCCTTGCATCAAGAATTAGATTGCTGCAGGGGTGGGACAGCCACATGGGTATAACATCAAGCGGTGGTCAGAGGCCTACTTGATATGCCACTGCTGCTTGTACCAATCAGGCCTTTGAAAGCCAGCGAAGATGTTTTTCGGGTCTTCCACGGCCTTATGAAATTCCGCCGACTTGACGACCGCGACGATGTCCTTGGCCCAGGGCGTATTCAGGTTTTCGGTACGAATCGCGATGATGTTCTTCGTGTCTTCGGTCAACTCCTCCAGCACAATGGCTTGGTTCAATTGCAAGCCGGAGGAAATTGCGTAATTTCCAGGTATAACGGCAATGGCGGAGCTGCCAAGCGTTCTGGGTAGCTGTGCGGCCTCAGTCGGGACCAATTTAAGCCCCCTTGGATTGGAGGCGACGTCGTGAAGAGTTGCCTTGGTCGGATCGACTTCGCTCTTGATGGTGATGAGCCCCGCCTTGGCGAGGAAGCGCAGTGAGCGGGCAAGGTTGGTTGGATCGAGCGCCAGAGTTACTTCATCCCCGCTCTTCAATTGGTTAAGGGCGTGAATTTTCTTCGAATAGAGTCCCAGCCCCGCGGTGGGGACTTTAATAAGCTCTGAAAGTTGAAGATTGTGATCGGCCGAAAACTTGCGCAAATAGAGGACGTGCTGAAAAACATTGATGTCGGTTTCCTTGTTGTTAAGCGCCAGGTCGGGCTGAACCCAGTCCTGAAAGGTCACGTATTCGACCTTGTATCCTTTTCTCTCCAGTCCAGGCTGGATACCCTTCTTTACTAGATCGCCATAGGGTCCGGGCGCTATTCCGACTCGAATCGTCTTCACGTCCGCTGATTGTGCAACTACGCTGAAAAGCAGTGCTGTCAGCGCAAAGAAAAATATTCTGATCGATTTCATTCTGCTGCCTCCTTCTCACGCCATGGCCTGTGGCCGCATGGACGCTACAGGTTGAAAAGCACTCTCCGGTAGAAATAAAAAGCCCACGATCTCAAGATCGTGGGCTCAGGAAAAGCGACTGGATCAATTGCCTATAAGAGCAACGTCACACACTCCATTGAACCCACATGAGCGCAGGTACAAAGGCAACAACAGGTGTTGTTATTACGGGCGACGGTGATGAAGGGTGACATTGGCATAATGCTAACAGGGTTATTAATTACGGTCAAGGAAAACCTCGCGGAATGCGGTAATTTCACGCTGACATCGGACTGCGCCGAAGAACAATCCATTGGCGTGGCGGAACGTTGCCACGGCGGCGAGCCTCGCAACCGTGGCAGTTGTTCACTGCCTGGATGTCGCCTACGGCAAGATCCAGCGAATGGTGGCGAAACCGATTTTGTTGTTGCCCCTGGGCGCCAGGCCGTTTAAGCCGGACCACGTCGCGCGCTCAACGTAGTCAGCTTCCAAGCCATAGCGCAGTGCGCCTAGGCTGCCCTTGTAGAGGTCATAGTAGGCGATGGCTTTGCCGTTCAGCAGGTTGCGATTGTTGCCGCCCGTGATCGCTCCCCCCTCGGTGTAAAAGCCGGAGTTGTTTGTCGTCTGCGCGCCATAGCCGGCGATTGCCCCGCTAGCTATGTAGGTGGAGCGATAGTAGTACTCATCGCCGAAGAGCAGATCGAACTCGGCTTTGGGCGAAGGATGCGTCTCAAAACCGCTCAGCACACTGAAGGCCTTAATGTCCTGCAAATGAGAATCGGTTGAGCGCACGACAAAGTCGTACTGTCCAGAGTCCTGATAACGGCTGATGCCCTTTCCGTAGAGTCCCTGCGCGATGAAATCGATCTTCTTGGGGAGCAGCGGAATGACGGCGCCGCCGCCGATGCCGTCGCCAAAGCCGATGTTGGTATACCCCGGCACAGTCGACGTGGAGGCGACGCGGTCGCGGAAGACGCGGCCCAGAGCCTTGATCTCGTAGTGGCCCAGACGCGCATTGTCATAGGCGAGCTTGACAAGCAGATCCGGCGCCAGATTGGTGGAGTAGCTGGCACCGCCGCCATCAAGCCCGCTGCCAGGGGTGGATACACCTTCTTGGGTACCCTGGCCGAACGGCAAAGACTGTGGGTTGTCCAGCGCCACGGCCAGCGAGACGTTATGGTTAAGCGTCTTGGCAACGCGCAGTTCTCCGAAGCGTCCCCAGTTGTATCCGACCGAGTACTGCGCCTCGATGGAGTTGGGAATCCACAGAGTGGCGTTGTCCGTCGTGGTTCCCTTGCGGTTCAGGGTGATCAGACTCCACGGTTGCCCACCGGTGATCGTCCAGCCGTTGGCGAAGGTGGTGCGCGCCCACGCCTGCCGTATGCGCGGCGTGTAACTGGTTGACTGGTTGTTATTGGAGGTGGGGGACGCGCTGTCGAAGTCGATCTCGAAGTAGCCGGCCAGCTTGGTCGAACCTGCATCGGCGTCGGCGCGCAGAGAGAGGCGCGAGGAGCGCGCCGAAATTCCGTACTCACTCAGATGTGCGTTGTAACCGCTGGCGCTGCTGCCCTGCGCCTCAAGAGGAGTACTCTGAAAGACCGTTGCCACATCGTTGAGCGTGGCATGGGCGCGGTAATACTCCGTCAACTCGAGGAAGCCTCCCGGCGAGAGGCGTATCCCCTTGTAGGCAATGCTCGTGGGATGCTCGAGCGCGGAAGCCTTGCTCTCGGCCTGCTTCGCCGTCTCGACGGCGGCGTTCACCTTGGCATGTACGTCGTTCAGATCGCTCTGCACCTTCTGCGCATCGGCCTGGCCGACGCTCTCCAGCTCCACGGTCTTCTTCTCGGCCTGCTGCGCTGTCTGCTGCGTCTGCTTGAACTGATCCTGCGTCTGCTGCAGTTGCTGTTGCGTCTGTTGCAGTTGCAACTGCGTCTGCTGTAACTGCTGCTGCAACTGCGCTTGCGCCGCCTTCTGCTGCTCAATCGCTTCTTTCAAGGCGCGCAACTGCTCGGCGATTTCATTCTTTCCAGCAACCTTGGCGGCGTGCCGTTTCGGCGGGCTTTTCCTGGTTTCAGGCTGGTTGGTGGACTGCGCCGCAGCCCCAAGGCTGATGATAATGATCGCGGCGACTGCTGCAAGTATTCTGATGTGTCTCATTTCGTCATCGCTCCTGGAATGCTTTGCCTCGCAGACTCCTCTTTGCCGACCAAAGCGGAGTGCAAGACAGGCTAAACGGTCGACCCAGAGCGCGCTGCCCGCGTTGCAGAGCTCGCGATCTCGAGGAAAGACTGTGGCTTAGGTCAGGGAACTGGTGTCGGGGCGGGAGGGCTGTCGCTGGGCGAGAGAAGCGTCTGCGAAATGCAAATTGCTGTATCTCTGCGAAAAACCTATCGGAGCCAGATGTTTCGCTTCGTTCGCTCAAACAAAAAACCCACACGCCTTAAGGCCGGCGCATGGGTTTCAACAACCAGATCCAGAATTATATGAGAGCTATCCCGCGATCACCCGTACGCCAAGCATTACCGCGCCACTGCAACAACAGAGGCGAACATTTCGACGGGAGTCGGAACGAATCATCATGATTGTGATTTATACAGCACTTGTGCCTGAGCGTCAAGAAGAATGCTGCGACGCCAATCTCATGGATGAAACAGACAATGCTATGCCGGCAGGACTTGCCTTTTCTCGGAAGACGACGCACAATAGCAGTGATGATTCGTAATCTTCAGATCGCCGTCTGTTGTCAGAGTTGCGCCCCTTGTACGGGCGAATTGTGGCGCGGACTGTGTTTGGAGATTGGCGGATAGACGCGAAAAGCGTTGTTTCTACCACCGAACAGCCCGCTTCCATGCGGGCTTTTTCTTTTGCCCGCAAGAGCTTCGACTCTCACTCGAATCTGCCCGTCAAGACGTTTGGGCTGAAGCTTCGCTAAACAGGAGAAAAATATGGCAACCGCAACAGTACTGGAAAAACGCGCTACCAGTTATGACAGCATTCTGCAGGCGATTGGCGCGACGCCGCTCGTCCGCCTGCAACGCGCAGGCGCGCATCTGTCGCCCGCAATTTACGCCAAGGTGGAGTCGCTTAACCCCGGCGGCAGCGCCAAGGATCGCGTGGCTCTGCGCATGATCGAACAGGCTGAAAGCGAGGGCCTGCTGCGCCCCGGCGGCACGGTTATCGAGGCAACGGCCGGCAACACGGGACTGGGGCTGGCGATGGTCAGCGCCGTGCGCGGCTATCGTTGCATCTTTGTGCTGCCCGACAAAATGAGCCAGGACAAGGTGCGTCTGCTGCGCGCCTACGGCGCCGAAGTCGTCATCACTCCAACCAATGTGCCTCCCGATTCGCCGGAGAGCTACAACGGAGTGGCCGATCGTCTGGCGCGCGAGATTCCAAATTCGTGGCGCGCCGGGCAGTTCAGCAACCTCGCCAACCCATTGGCGCACTACGAGAGCACCGGGCCAGAGATATGGGAGCAGAGCCAGGGACGCGTCACCGTGTTTGTCGCCGCCGCCGGCACAGGCGGCACGCTGAGCGGCACGGGACTCTACCTCAAGGAGCGCAACCCGCACATACGCGTCATCGGCGCTGACATCGAAGGCTCGATCCTGAGCGGCGGCACGCCGGCCTCATGGAAGGTTGAGGGCATCGGCGAGGACTTTGTCCCCTGCACACTCAACGCCCAGGTTATTGACGAATGGATTCGCGTCAGCGACGCCGACTCCTTTCTCACAGCCCGCAAGGTGGCGCGTGAGGAGGGCATCCTGCTGGGCGGCTCAAGCGGCACGGCTCTGAGCGTCGCCCTGAAATATGCGCAGCGTTGCTCGCCCGATGACTACATCGTCGTCCTTTGCCCCGACACCGGTCGCAACTATCTGAGCAAGATGTACGACGATCAGTGGATGGTGCAGAACGGCTTTCTGCAGAAGGAGCCGGAGAAGGCGACGGCCGGCGATCTGTTGAAGGCGCTCGACCGCGAGGGCAAACTCATTCATCTGTTGCCCGAAGACTCCCTGCAGCGCGCCGCCGAGGTCTTTCGCGAGTACGGCATCTCGCAGTTGCCGGTCGTCGAGGAGGGGCAGGCAATCGGTGCAGTGCAGGAAATCACCATCGTGCACGCACAGCATCGCGGACTGACCTCGCAGTCAACACGTCTGCGAGATGTGATGGCGCGGCCGCTGCCGCAGATTTCGGCTGATGTGCCACTCGAAGAGATCTACCGCCTGCTATTGGCCGGCAATTCGGCAGTGACGGTGCAACGCGAGGGCCGCCTCACAGGATTGATCACACGCGCCGACCTTATGCAGTACTACGAACTGACCAAGTCTACTAGCAAGGAGTAGGGTGCGCATCTTATGGAATTTGAGACCCGGGCCATACACGCAGGACAAGAGGCCGATCCTTCGACCGGCGCCACCATACCTCCGCTCTATCTGAGCACAACCTTCACGCAGCGCGCGCCGGGCGAGCATTTGGGCTACGACTACGCGCGCAGTGGCAATCCCACACGCAACGGTCTGGAGAGTAGCCTCGCTTCGCTTGAGGGCGGCGAGGCATGCGCCGCCTTCGCCTCCGGTCTGGCCGCCTGCTCGTCGATTTTGGAGACGTTACAGCCGGGCGAGGGAGTCGTCGCCTCGCACGATCTCTATGGCGGGACCTTTCGTCTGCTCGACAAGGTCTTTCGCCCGCTGGGAATCGAGGTCGCCTTCGCGCAGGCAGGCACAATCGAGGCCTTCGCCCAGGCGATTGCGACGCTGCGCAAGCCACGCCTTCTGTGGGTCGAAAGCCCCACCAATCCCTTGCTCGACGTTGTCGATATTGCGGCGTTAAGTACATTAGCACACGCGCGCGGCGTGCTGATGGCCGTCGACAACACCTTCGCCACGCCCTGGCTGCAGAGGCCTCTTTTGCTCGGCGCCGACTATGTCGCCCACAGCACAACGAAATATCTCGGCGGGCACTCCGACGTCATCGGCGGCGCGGTGATCGCGCGCAGCAAGGAGTTGCTTGAACGCATCCGATTTCTACAGAACGCGCGAGGCGCAGTTCCCGGGCCGTTCGACTGCTATCTGGTGCAGCGCGGCATCAAGACACTGGCCGTGCGCATGGAGCGCCATTGCTCGAATGCCACCATGCTGGCCGAACTTTTGCAGGAGCATCCCCAGGTCAAAAAGGTTCTCTATCCAGGCCTGCCGACGCATCCCGGCCACGAGATCGCGCGCCAACAGATGCGCGCCTTCGGCGGCATGCTCAGCTTTGAGCTACACGGCGGATTGGAGGCTGCACAGCGATTCGCGACGAGACTGCGCGTCTTCTCGCTTGCTGAGAGTCTGGGCGGCGTTGAATCGCTCTGCTGCCACCCGGCTACGATGACGCACGCCAGCATCCCCCGCGAGTTGCGTGAGGCGCGCGGCATCAGCAACGGCCTGTTGCGCCTCAGCGTCGGACTGGAAAACGTCAAGGACCTGCAAGAAGACGTGCTGCAGGCGCTTGATGCCAAAGGCTGATCAAGAAAATAGCTGCCTGTTGCTGTGCCGACTTCTAGGAAAACACGATTGGCGGCTTCGCTTGGATTGGGTTCAGATCCCGTGGACAACTGCGGAGCAGAAAAGCTGTTCGTGGCGGCTGCTGGGATTCATTCCGATGCATTCTGATTTTCAGCGATTCGTTAATATTGCGATTTGGTTTCGTCAACTTGACTTGGCCCCTTTTGATGGTCTGATCTGGCCCCACCTGAAGGCATGTGATTTGTTATTCCGTGTTGGCCTTGGCGGAAGGAGCCCGAAGGGCGACTGGAGCCAAGGCCAACACGGGGCGGCGCTGCTCCCGTGGTCAAGCGGTGTTAGAAGGCCGATTCGGGCATATGCTCCTCCGGTTTGAAGACGTGATCAAAAGGCTGGCGTTCCGTGGTCTTGGTTGAGCCGAGGCTGACTGCGAACTGGGTTTGGTTGCTGCCCAGGCAATCGAGCCGGATGATTTCCGCCAGTCTGGTCTCCACCTCACGCCGGCCTTCGGTGTGGATGTCCTCCCCCTGGCGGCCGATTTCGAGCGCTTGCTGGAAAGCCGTCTGCTCATCTTCGGCAAGGAAGATATGAACTGCATCATGCCACTCTCGCAGCCCCTGTTTGCCTTCCACCATCACTGCCCAGCGCAGATGTGCGTAAGCCCGGTGAAAAGCTGCTCCGGAGGCCATCGAACGCATGCAGAAGATGTAGACCTTGCGCGGCTGGCCGTCTATCTCGGCAAAGATCTCGTACCAGTCCACCTGCGCTTCACCGCCAAACTGGTAGGCCTGTGCGACGAAAACCTCGTGCCCCGACAGCCCCATCGCCTCCTTGCGCTGCCGCACGTACTCGCGCACCGTGGACTCGCCGACAACCATCTCCGGCTTCTCCTGCCGCAAACGCATCCAGATGCGACGCGCCGTGTGTCGTTGCTTGCGCGGGGCCCGGCGATCAGCTTCCAGAATCGCATCGATGAACGGCAGCGCCGGGGCTAGCTTCGGCCGCTCCCGCTCTGGCCTCTTCCGCTCGGGCGGCACGGCGCTGGCCAAAGCCCGCCGCACTTCCCGCCGATGAACACCCAACTTCCGCGCTACCGCGCGGATCGTCCCGGCGCCATGTTCGTACTCCCGCCGGATCTGCTCGTATAGCTCCACCTTGCTCCTCCTTGTGCTCAAGCCGTCCTCGTTTCCAGGGAAAAATAACCTCGAAACAAGATAACGGGATCCGCCTTCAGGTGGGGCCAAATCAGACCATCGAAAGGGGCCAGTTCAGAGTAGCGAAATCACGATTTAGGCCACGACTTCCGGTCGCGGGATTGTAGTATCTGGCGCGGAGATAATACAGGCCCAAGTCGGAATCGTACTGTTCGCCGCGATAGAGATACACGTTAGGCGTCGTTCCGGTTTTCGTAAATCTGGCTATCTACTTGACGCCCCCAGGCCCAAGCGGTTGTGGTTTGACAAGTTTTGCAAACGGAGCCGGCTCAATCTGAACTGCCTGTTGCGCCAATCGATAGAACAGTTTGCCGCGTGAAGCTGATCTGCGCCGGTTGAAGCGGAAGGTAAACTCGTTCAGATAGTCGTCCAAGTACGCACTGCCAATGGCTCCCTGGAGTGTTCCCAGCATCCATCGCTTCAGCAGGCCAATCACAAGGTGGACGCGCGGTAACACGTGCTCCGCCTCTGGTAGCAGTGACGCGTCCGAATGGAGGCGTTTTGCGGGTCAGTTCCCCACCGGTTGACCCGCTTCCCACTGGTTGAAAATTTGGTAGCATTTTGGTAGCAAATACCGCCGATTGGACCGGTTTTGCCGGTTTATCCGTCTCATAAGTCTCATTAGATCAATAATATGTGGTTTTACCCACAACATGGCATGGAAGAGGTCGTCGGTTCGATCCCGACCAGGTCCACCAATAAACATTCCAAAATCAATTAGTTAGAGACATCACCCGGCAGCCTCCAGAACCTCCGAGGGTGCTGAAGGGT
>Ga0255356_1000136_pt1 | contig 47930 bp, 41 predicted proteins | sample HBST100metaG_FD_189944 | JGI IMG/M metagenome (GOLD analysis project Ga0255356, IMG submission 189944) | Peat soil microbial communities from Stordalen Mire, Sweden - H.B.S.T100 | ecosystem: Environmental > Terrestrial > Soil > Wetlands > Peat | place: Sweden: Norrbotten County, Stordalen Mire...
TGAGTTTATGGTTTCCCACATCTGGCGCGATAAAACTGCGCCAGATATGGGGCACCCATGCATTTTGGATGGTCAGACATGGGAGGTCACTGATTTCTGACTTTTTTCGATCAGATACTCGGGGAAATCAGAAACGGCTGGTTGAGTTTGTGGCTTCCCACATCTGGCGCGATGAGACTGCGCCAGATATGGGGCACCCAGTCATTTATGGATAGTCAGACGTGAACTACTCGCCCACCCAGTTAGTGGTTAGTTTAAGAGTGAGCCACCTGCCTTAATCAGAGTTATCGCTTAGCTCGAGATTCTGCGAGTTGGACGTGCTCAGAGAATATGTCACATCTCCATCGTAAACCGCAGTGATGCTATTTGAGTAGGATTGCGTGAAGGCCTGCGACCAAGCAGCCGTGCCGGAGGAAAGCACGACACTTCGCAGAAAAACGCCATTATCGTAAAAGTCGACCTGCCCGGTTGCCGACGGAGGAGTGACTTTGGCTGTCAGCGTGACCGTATCTCCGAAGTAGCCCAAGTATTCACTTAGCGTCAGCGTTGTCGTGGTTGGCGTTGGTCCCGGATTGCCGACGTTGACTACTACGGGGCTGCTGGTGTTGGAGGGATAGGTCGTATCTCCGCTATAGACCGCCGTAAGACTCTGGGCCCCTGCAACCATAAAGAGATTTACGTAGGTGGCCATGCCCGCCACGACCGAGGATGTGCCGATCACTTGGGCTCCGTCGTAAAAGACCACCGTGCCGGTCGCCCCCGCTGGTGAGATGTTGGCCGTCAACGACGCAGAGTTGCCGATGACCAGCGAAGAAGGATCAACCTGTAGCACGACGGTATTAGGTGTGTTGCCGGTAACGAAGAGAGAAATCTGATTCGATGTACTCGTTTCCCATGAAGCATTTGTGGCAAAGATTGCTTTCAGGGCGATCTTGCCCGAGCTGGCAAATGTGGTATTCAGTGTGGCAATGCCAGCTTTGACGTCCGCAGTGCCGATCACCGTCGATCCGTTATAAAACGTGACCGTGCCCGTGACTGTGGCAGGAGAGAGATTGGCAGTCAAAGTGATACTGCCACCTATCGCGATGGAACTGGTTGAAGCCGTCAGACTTGTCGAGGTCACAAGCGGACCGCTGATATTCATAGTTATCGAATTCGATGTGCTGGAAAGATAGTTATAGTCTCCCGAATAGACTGCGTGGAGAGTTGCCGTGCCTCCCGCCGCGAATGACGTTGTCAAACTGGCGGTACCCGCATTCACAGCAGAGCTGCCGATACTGGTTGTTCCGTTATAAAAGGTGACCGTGCCCGAGACTGGCGAGGGAGAGACCGCGGCAGTTAATGTCACACTCGTTTGGTATTGCGGTGTTGTAGTGGAGGCCTGAAGAGTCACCGAAGTAGCTGCCAATTGATTGCTGTATACGCCAATCGACGTAACCTGGGATGTACTTGATGAATTAAACTCGTCCCCGCTGTATTTCGCGGTAATGCTCTGCACTCCGCTGGAAGAGAACGTAGTCGAAAGCTGCGCGACTCCATCCAAGGAATAAGGGCTGGAGCCGACTGCCCCAGTCCCGATCGCCGTTGATCCGTTATAGAAGGTTACCGTTCCGGTAGCGTTAGTCCCATTGGCGATCACAGCCTCCAAGGTTACCGTCTGGCCTTCCGTGACGCTGGTAGCGGGAGCGATGACGATTACACTGGTTGAAAACTTGTCCTGTAAGCTGGGTCTGCCCATGCACCCGGCAAGAGACAAAATGAAGACAAGCAGAAGCAGAAACGGAATTCGACGATATGTACAAAGCATGACGTTCTCTCTTCTCTCTCCATTCCGGGAGACTATAAGCGATGCATTTATTTATAACGACCCTGATTTGAAAATGAAGTTGCGAAGAATCTGGAGTTTTGGATGGTTACGCATCTTTATATTCTCGAAGGTAACACTTGTATTACCGGCAATTCAGAAGTAATTCTCAGTTGACGACAACAGTCCAAGTCACTTATTCACGCGGATTGCCTGAGCCAAACAATAAAAAAGCCGCAACCCCTTCCAAGACTGCGGCTGGGGGTGGCGCAGCTTGCGCAGGGCCTTGACTTCCATTCGATTTCACGAGGGCCGCGAGAGCGTTTCGCCAGGCAAGCCAAGACTAACCAATAGAGCGGCATCGACGCTCGCCATGGTTTCTGGAGAAAGCTTGCCAAATACGCTGCGAAACCGGCGCTGGTCTACCGTGCGAATCTGATCGCAGAGGATGTAACTATCCTTGGTGGTTCCTCCTTCGCCCTGTTTCACTGGCACATAGATTGGAGAAAGCGCTTTGATGTGCGCCGCATCGGTGAGAGGCACAACAATGGTCGTCGAGGAAAAGCGATTGCCAACGTCATTCTGGATCACGACGCAGGGCCGCGATCTACCTTGCTCATGGCCGACTACAGGATCAAGCGAGACCTCGACAACCATGCCGCGAAAGGACTTGCCGGCCATCAGAATCCCTCTCTATCCACGTGGGCGAATTCTTCCGCCAAATCCACGTTCATTTGCGCGTTGGCGGAATACGCCGCAGCCAGTTCCAGTTCCAAATGCTTGGCCGCAATCCCCTGCAAAAGCTCTTCGACGGCGGTTCGGATCAAATCGCTTCGGTTCTTGTTCAGTTCGCGAGCTGCCTCATCGGTGCGCTTCAGGAGGCTTTCCGGAAATTCGACGAGAAGACGCTCTTTCCGAGGGCGAGTGGAAATCATCTTTCGGGCAGCTATGGACATGGATTTTCCCTCCTCGGGGAAGAAGATGTAACAAACACGATTATACATACAGCGATATGCTTGTTGTCAATAAATAACATATATAAACATATATATTTTTATAGACAACCTTAACATAAAAGAGCCGCAGCCCCTTCCAAGGCTGCGGCTCTTTTCGGCTGAGTTGCCGCCGGGTTACATACCTTCCTTGACGCCTTCCACAAAGGCTTTCAGCTTACGGCTGCGGCTGGGGTGGCGCAGCTTGCGCAGGGCCTTGGCTTCGATTTGGCGGATGCGCTCGCGCGTGACCTGGAAGCTCTGGCCCACCTCTTCCAAGGTGTGCTCGGAGCCGTCTTCCAGTCCGAAGCGCATCTTGATGACCCGCTCCTCGCGCGGGGTGAGCGTGCGCAGAACCTGTGAGGTGTACTCCTTCAGGTTGACGCTGATAACCGCCTCGGAAGGCGAAACCGCCTGCCGGTCCTCGATGAAGTCGCCCAGATGCGAGTCTTCCTCCTCGCCGATGGGAGTCTCCAGCGAGATGGGCTCCTGCGCGATCTTGAGCACCTTGCGCACCTTGGCCACCGGGATGTCCATGCGCTTGGCAATCTCCTCGCTGGAAGGCTCGCGGCCCAACTCCTGAACCAGTTGGCGGCTGGTGCGGATGAGCTTGTTGATGGTCTCGATCATGTGCACCGGAATACGGATCGTCCGGGCCTGGTCGGCGATGGCGCGGGTGATGGCCTGGCGAATCCACCAGGTTGCGTAGGTCGAGAACTTGTAGCCGCGGCGGTACTCGAACTTGTCCACGGCCTTCATCAGGCCGATGTTGCCCTCCTGAATCAGGTCAAGGAACTGCAAGCCGCGGTTGGTGTACTTCTTGGCGATGGAGACGACGAGGCGCAGGTTGGCTTCAATCAACTCGCGCTTGGCCTGGTCGGCGTCCATGTCGCCCTGAATCATTTCGCGCTGAGTGCGCTTCAACTCGCTGATGGAGACGCCCGCATCAGCCTCGATTTTTTCCAGGTCGGCCTTGCAGTTCTTCTGCTGCCGCCGGTACTCCTTCTTCAGCTCCTCGCTGCGGCTGGCCTCGTGCTTCTGGTCGAGCGAGCGAATCTGCCGCTCCAGCGTGCGCATGGTGTCAACGGTCTTGTTGACCTTGTCCAGCAGGCGCTTGCGCTCCATGGGCGTGTATTTCAGTTCGCGCACAATCCGCGAAACGAGCACCTTTTCCCGCGCGATGAGCCAGCGGGTTTTGCGCGCGGCAGCGGCCTTGGCCTTGGTGGCGGGCGCCGGCACAGCCAACTTCTCTTCCAGCTTGGCGATGTTCTTCTGGTGCTTGATGAGCGCGTCGATGCGGATCACAGTCGCCTTGACGCGCGCCACCACCACCTCTTCAGTGAGTTCCTCGTCGTCGAAGATCACCACTTCCTTGATGTTGCGCACGCCGCGCTTGAGGTCCTCGCCCAGGGCCACAACCTCGCGAATCACGATGGGCGAACGCGAAATGGCCTTGAGCACGCGCAGCTGGCCGCGCTCGATGCGCTTGGCAATCTCCACCTCGCCCTCGCGCGTCAGCAGCGGCACCGTGCCCATCTCGCGCAGGTACATGCGCACCGGGTCATTGGTCTTTTCCAGAGTGCCGGGCGTCAGGTCCAGCTCGACGTCTTCACCATCTTCCAGCCCGAAACCCTTGTCGCCGTGGAACTTGGGGCCGTCGAGCAGGTCGATGCCCTGAGTGCCGATAGTGGTGATCAGGTCGTCCAGATCCTCGGGCGAAGTCGCCATCTCATCCGGAATGACGTCGTTCACGTCGCCGTAAGTGAGATAGCCCTTTTCCTTGCCGACCTCAATCAGGCTTTCCACATCGTGCTCGTGCTCGGGTTCAGGTTCGGTATCATGTTCGTGTTCGAATTTGTCGTCAATCGCCAAAATATTCCTACTCTCTTTGGCATTCCCAGGGATACTGGGCTCTGCTTGGTTTCGTAAAGGATCGCCGCTCCCTTACGATTGCGTCGAACTGACGCTTATAGCTTCGGGATGAAACATCCCTGGTAATACTCGGCGCAAGGCAGATTCAGCACCGTCTTGCGCGCCAGTGCCGGGCCCGCTCCAGTTTGACCGAGAGGAGTGCGCGAAAAAAAGATTTCCCGGCAAAAATCCGGGAAATGCGGCGCATTCGGGGACAGACTTACGGTCACCCGCAAAATAATGCGGTTTCTTGTGGTTTGCTCGGAACAGGATGACAAGCGCTTCAGGTTTCACCTGCGTCGCCCGCGAGCCGCGGCTCATGGATGGGGCAAAGGGGCGCACATCCGCACAGAGATTACCAGATTACCACGTCTTGCCATGCCACACCAAGACAAAACCGGGTAAAGTCGAGAACCTTAACGGTCAACTTCACGGCCAAACCGGGGCATTTTGCCTTCAGGCCGCTTCCGCTTCTCTTTATTGGACGCTTTAATTATTGATTGGACGCAGGAAATCCTGTGCCTCGGCTGGATTCCGTGCGGGTCTTGGGAACCCCTACTGCTCTGGCGGTTTCTGGTTGTGCAATTGCCGCAACTTCCGGTCCAGATCGAGCTTTTGCTGCGTGATGACTGCCAGTTCCGCAAAGTCGCCGCGGCGCTCGGCGTCGGCAATCAGCGTGCGCAATTCGCGCAGCTGGCGTGCAATGGCCCGCTCCTGAACCTCCTGCAACGCGCTCAGGACCTCGATTTCCTCGGGTGGCTTGGTCTCGGCCAGCAGCGTTTCGGCCAACAAAGCCCGCTGCGCCTCGTCCTCGACCACATCCATGGGATCGCGCGCCTGCCGCCCGGCCAGCGCCTTCAAGGCCGCAAAGGCGCCAAAATGCTCAAACCAATCGGGTTGCTCGACCAGCGCCTGGCTGGCCAGCCGCCGCGCCTGCTCGTTCTCAGGATCGTCGATGGCCAGCGCCCGCAGCAGTACCCTCTCCACCTCAGTCAGCTTCGTCGCCCGCGCCTCGACGTGGTCGCGCCGCCGGAGCGCGGCCTGGTGCAGTTCCTCGCGCAGTACCGCCGAGTCAATGCCCAGCTTCTGCGCGGCGTCGGCGGCAAACTGGTCCCGCGCCAGCTTCTCAGGCATCCGGCGAATGTGCGGCAGCAGGAAGTTCATGGCCTTCACCTTCTGCTCCGCGCTGGCGCCGGGGAACGACAGCCGCGCCCGCTCGATCAGGTAGTCGGCCTGCCGCCGAGCGCCGCGTAACGCCGCTGTGTAAGCCTCCACGCCCCGCTCGCGGATGTATCGATCCGGGTCCAGCCCGCCGTCGAGGGTGACAATCTTGATGGTGAAGCCCTCCTCGGTGAGCAAGGCAATGGACTTTTCCGCGGCATTCGAGCCGGCGGCGTCGGGATCGAAGTTGACCACTACTTGCGAGGTGTGACGCCGCAACAGCGCCACCTGCTGCTCAGTAAAAGCCGTTCCGCTGGTGGCGATCACGTTCTGTATGCCGCGCAGAAACACGCTGATGCAGTCCATTTGCCCCTCGACCAGCAGCGCAAACTCAAGCTGGCGAATCGCGGTGCGCGCCTTATCGAGGTTGAAGAGCACCAGGCTCTTGGAGTAGAGCGGCGTCTCCGGCGAGTTGATGTACTTGGCGCCGGCCTTGTCGCCTGTTTCCAGCGTCCGCGCCGTAAAGGCGATCACCCGCCCGCTCTCGTTGGCGATGGGGAACATCACACGCTTGCGGAAGCGGTCGTAGATCGGCCCCTGGCTGCCGTCGCCCTGTTCCTTTGAGGCGAAAAGGCCGCTTGCCCGGAGCGTTTCATTGTCGGCCATGCCGCTGAGCCGGTCGCGCAGCGCGTTGAAGCTGTCAGGCGCGTAGCCGATTCTAAATTTGGCGATTCCCTCAACCGAAAGGCCGCGACCTGCAAGGTACTCGCGCGCCACAGCCCCTTCAGGCCCGCGCAGTTGCTCCTCGAACCAGGCCGTTGCCGTCTCGTGCAACTCCAGCAACTTGGCGCGCATTCGTGCTCCGGCCGCTTCTTCCGGCGACGAAAACTCCCGCTTGGGCAGCGGAATTCCGCACTTGCCCGCCACAATCCGCACCGCCTCGGGAAAGGTGACGTTCTCAATCTTTTCCACGAAGCTGAAGACGTCCCCCGAAGCCTGGCAGCCAAAGCAGTGGTAGAACTGCCGCATCGCATGAACCGAAAACGACGGCGATTTTTCCTTATGGAAGGGGCAAAGCCCCTGGTAGTTCTGCGCCCCCGCCTTGCGCAGCCGAATGTACCCCTCGATCACCTTGACGATGTCGGCCTGCTGCTTCACGGTTTGGGCAAAATCACTCATCGGGACAGTTTATATTGAGAATAAGCCACTCGGCAGAGTCGATGTGTTTGGTGTGCGGCAGATTTCGCGTATCCGGCCATGAGCAGTTTGCAGAACGCGAACCTGCCGATCCGACTGCGAAGGATTGAAATAAGACTGAGCGCCTATTCTGAATGAAGATCAAGAGCCCAGAAGGAACCGAGCAGAAGAGTGTTGCGTACCTTGGAAGCATGAGGCATAAAATATTGCCCTTGGCAGCGTGCCTGTTGGCGGTTGCTTTGCCGGTATTGGCCGAGCCGAGCAGCAAGCCGGCGGTGCTTCCCACGGAGGCGCCCAAAACGCATTCTCCCAGCGGCTCTACGGTACCATTGCTTGCTGAAGGACTGCACCTCTCCGATTTCGCGGGGATGACGCCGCGGCCCGAGCTGAAAGACAAGCTACTCCATATCTCTGGTTTTATTCAGAAATCGCCGCGCGACGGACAGCCAGCAACCGAAACAACCGAGGTTTGGCTGGCACATACACATAGTGCCCTGTATCTCGTGTTTATCTGCAACGATCATCAACCAGACGAGATTCGCGGGCATCTGGCGCGGCGCGAGAACGTGCTGAACGACGACAACGTGTCGGTGCTGCTCGATCCGTTCCAGGACCGCCGGAAGGGCATTCTTTTCACGGTGAATCCGGCGGGGGTGCAAGCCGATGCGGCATGGGACGAGAACCAAGGCAAGGATTACAGTTATGACCTGGTTTGGGACTCGGAAGGGAAAGTGACGAACAGCGGATGGATGGCCCTCTTGGCGATTCCATTTCGCAGCCTGCGTTTTCGTGGCGATGATGGAGACTGGGGCGTGGTCTTCATGCGCAACTTCCCCCGCAATAGCGAGTCGGACTACTGGCCGCGCGTTTCAACCGACGTCTTCGGCGTTCTCAGCCAGGAAGGAACGCTGCATTGTATCAAGGGCGTGACCGGCTCACATAATGTGCAGATCAATCCATATTTTCTAGGGCAGAACGAGCGCACGCTTCGGGACCCGGACTCGCTTGATCCTTATTTCAGCTCCCGGCACTTTGAAGGCACAGCGGGCGGCGAGATCAAGGCCATTCTCAAAGACCGCATTGTCTTTGATGCGACTATCAACCCGGACTTCAGCGATGTGGAGTCGGACCAGCCGCAGTTCACCGTCGATCAGCGCTATTCAGTCTATTTCCCGGAGCTGCGGCCATTCTTCCTCGAAAATGCGAGTTACTTTTTCACACAGATTCCGTTGGTTTATACGCGCAATATCGTGCGTCCAGAGTATGGCGTGCGCGTGACCGGAAAGATCGGCAACACGAATATCGGCTTGCTTGCCATCGACGATCGAGCGCCGGGAGAGTCCGTGGCGCCCGGCGATCCGCTTTATAACAAGCGCGCAACCTTCGCCGTGGGGCGCATCTCCCAGGATCTTGGTAAAGGATCGAGTGTCGGCGTCATTTATACCGACGAAGAGCTTGGCCAAGGATGGAACCGCATCGGGGGTATCGATTTCACGGCACGAATGACGGATAAATGGACCGCGTGGGGACAGTGGGTGGAAAGCTCGACGAAAGGCTCTGCCGACAGCGGAACACCGCCGAGTTATGCCGCCGGGCCAGCCAGTTACTTCGAGTTGTATCGGGCCGGACACGCCTTCAACCTTGACACATTTTACAAGGATTACAGCACCGGCTTCCAAAGCCAGGTAGGTTTCATCCAGACAACGGACATTCGCAGCGACCAGACACATATGACTTACAAGTGGTTTCCGGTGCATAAGTTAATCCAAAGCTTTGGATTGGAAACTAACCAAAATGTTGCTTTTGATCATCAAGGCAACCGCATTTATCACTACTCGACCTTCGACCCGTTCATCTATCTGCCGCGCAACATTTTGCTTACGCCGTTCGTTGTTGGCCAGAACTCTGACACGCTGGGGCCGCAGGACGGCACACTCCTCACGAAAAACAGAAACTTCACCGAGAACTTCGGCGGGTTCGTTGCGCGAGGCGCTCCGTGGCCGCAGTTGAACTTCAATATCACCGCGATGCGGAGTGGCAACGTAAACTACTACCCAGTGGTTTGTTCGGTGTTACCCCAGATTATCCAAAGTAACCAGACGCCCCAGTTAGATCCGAATTGCCTACCATCCCTGTTGGATCAGGAAAATGTGCAGGCTTTGTTTACGTTGCAGCCCATTCGTCAACTCACCGCGGACAATACTTATTTGCTGGATCGCGACCACTCAGTTGCCACGGGAGCGCTGGTCTATGAAAGCCAGGTATTCCGAACCAAGGTCAACTTCCAGTTCACGCGGGCCATCTCCGCCCGCATCATCGCCGAGTATGACTCGACGCTGGCCAATCCCGCGGAGACCTCACTACCGCGGACAAAGCAGATTGGCACCGAGGCGTTGTTCACATGGCTCCCGCATCCGGGAACGGCAATTTATATTGGCTACAACAACGATCTGCAGAATCTGGACCGGGAGCTTTGCAACCGTTTGCCCGGCGGAGCCTGCGATCCCAACAATACGGTGGCACCACGGGCGCCGGAATTTCTGAACGATGGGCGGCAGATTTTTATCAAGGCATCCTATCTATTCCGCTTGTAAGTCTTGTAAGCCAGTTGCCGGAGTTTCTTTGTGCCGCCTGAAGGTTGCTTTCTTTCGGCCGTCGTCATTTTTTCTGATGGAATTCATTCCGTTCTTATCAACCAACAAGGATTTTTGCACATCATTTCGGCCAAGTTCGCCGCACACTTCGCGACTCAATAAAAATATCTGCTGCAACGAAGATCTCCTTTGCGCATCAAACTTACTGTAAGGCAGAGGAGGTCTACCTTGTCGCTTCGTCCCGTGAATCAGATATTTCAAGCAGAACCCACCGTCGAAGGGGCCGGAGTCCGGCTGCAGCGCGCCTTCGGCTTTGGACAAACCGCGGAGTTCGATCCGTTTTTATTGCTGGACGACTTCCGCAGCGACAATCCGGCCGATTATGTGGCTGGGTTCCCCTGGCATCCCCACAGGGGAATCGAAACCATTACTTATGTGCTGGCCGGCGAAGTGGCCCACGGCGACAGCCTGGGCAACAAGGGGCGCATGGGAGCGGGCGACGTGCAATGGATGACCGCCGGCAGCGGCATCCTGCATCAGGAAATGCCCTCGGGCGACGCCCAGGGCCGTATGCACGGCTTTCAGCTCTGGGCCAACCTGCCCGCATCGTTGAAGATGACCCACCCGCGCTACCAGGATATTCCGTCGAGCGCCATACCAGAGGTGACCGAGGATGACGGCGCACGCGCCCGGATCATCTGCGGCGAGTTCTGGGGCAAGAAGGGTCCGGTTGAGGGCGTGGCCGCCGACCCGCGCTACGTGGACATTTCCATTCCGCCGGGCAAGCTCAAGCGGATTCAGGTGGAGACCACGCGCAACGCTTTCGCCTACGTCTTCGCCGGCGCGGGAGCCTTTCACGATGCTTCGTCTCCTCGCGCGGTGCTGACCGAGTCTGCCGTGGACCCCAAGGCTACGCCGGTCTATGACGCCAAGAACCACTCGCTGGTCCTCTTCGATCGCGGCGATGAGATCGTAGTGCAGGCCGGTCCCGAAGGAATTCGCTTCCTGCTGGTCTCGGGTCAGCCGCTCGAAGAGCCGGTGGCGTGGCAGGGGCCAATCGTCATGAATACGCAGGCTGAACTGAGGCAGGCCTGGAACGAATTGCAGGATGGAACCTTCATTCGGCACCGGTAAGGCAATTGGATCTTGCGGCAAGGTTGGAGAACATTATGCCCGGAAAACTCGGGCCATGAAAACACCATAAGAGCCAGGAGTTAGAGAATTTTTAATGTATCTGTAATGCCAGAGTCGTGGTATCCCACCCTTGCCGCAAGAACAAAAACGCGGCAAGGATGGGGCACCCAGGACCTTAGACGATCTCTAGAAATACTCTAGAAGCGATTACTCCTCCCGGGGGAGTTGCCCTGAAAGAATCTCCTCTGGGGTAAGCCCGCGCTGGCGCAGGGTGCGCAGGCTCAGCGCGTCGTGACGCTTGGCCAGCCGGCGGCCATTGGAGTCTACTACCAAGCGGCAATGGAACCAATCCGGAGCTTCAAGTCCCAGCGCGCGGTAGAGCAAAATCTGCCGCGCGGTGGACTTGAGCAGGTCCTCGCCGCGCACCACTTCAGTGATTTTCATGGCCGCGTCATCGGCCACGCAGGCAAGCTGGTAACTCGGGCTTCCGTCGCGCCGCCACACTACAAAGTCGCCGAAATCCACGCCGGCTACAAACCGCTGGACCCCAAGATTTCCATCCATGAACTGGATTACTTCGCCGTCGGGGACGCGAAAGCGCCAGTTGAAGCCCTCCGGCTCTTCGATCTTGCTGGCCGTGGAAGCCGTTGTCCGCGAAGTGTTGTCCACGAGTTGCCTGCAAGTGCCGGGATAGACGGGTTCGTCGTCCAGCGGCTCTGACTCCGCGTTGCTTAGCGGGCCGTTTGTGCCTGCTGAAGCATTTTCATGCGGCGCGCTGAGCGCGGCCTCCAGATCCTTGCGCGAACAGCGGCAAGGGAAGAGATAGCCTCCGCGCCGCAACTTGCGCCATGCATCGAGATAAAAAGCCCGGCGGCCGCTCTGCGCGTAGGGCGCGACGGGACCACCCAAGGCCGGATCCAACAAGTCTGGGCCTTCCTGCCAGCGAATCCCCAGCCAGCGCAGGTCTTCGAGCGCGGCTTCAGTGTACTCGGCGCGGCTGCGCTCCGGGTCCAAGTCTTCCATGCGCATGACCAGCGTGCCGCCGGCGTCTCGGGCGCGCTGGTAGGCCGCAAAAAAAGTGCGCGCGTGGCCCACGTGCAGGTAGCCGGTGGGCGAAGGCGCAAGCCGCCCGCGATAACTCAACGCCGGCGATGGAGGCAGACTCGACATACCGTCTATTATCGATCCTGCCTCGTGAGCGCGGACAATCCGGCGATTACTCTACAGGCTCTGCGGCACGCTTAACTCGATTGTTTGTCCCTTGCGCCAGACACGGAAGCTTCTGGCCGCGCCGCTGCGGATGGTCTGGACAAAGTGATTGATATCGCTGACCTGCTCGCCGTTCACCTGGAGGATCACGTCGCCGGCCAGAACGCCCATGGTATCGGCCAGGCCGCCGTTTTCCACGCTGACCACTACCAGCCCCTCGGCCTTGGTCAGCATCAAGGGCGCCATGTCGTCCTTGATGACAGGGCGGACCTGGAAGCCAAAGTGGACGCTGGAGGGAGGCGCGGCAGGTGTGGGAGCAGCGGAAGGCGTAGGCTCGTATTGCTGAGCCGGGTTGGCGACCTGCCGCCGCAACTGAGCCGCGGGGACTTCGGAATGGGGAAAGTGCAGATCGACGGTCAGAGGGCCGCTTTTGCGCAGAATCTCCGCATGCACCACGCCGCCTTGCGGCTTCGCTATAGCCTCGGTGAGGGCCGCGCTGAAGGTTTGCAGTGAACAGGGGAGGCCATTGATGGCGTGCACAATGTCATCTTCCTGGATACCAGCCTGCGCGGCGGGTCCATTCTCATCCACTTCACGAACCATACAGCCAGTTTGCCCAGGATGCTTGCGCAGCTCCTTGTCCGTCATCACCCCTATGGCCATGCTGAAGGAAGTATTCAGATTCTTTCCGTAGGCTACCGCCAAAGTTGCCAGCGCATCGGCAACCCGTTCGGCATCCTCCCTGTTTGAGACGCAGATGATCCCGTTTCCGGAATCTTTGCCCATGGGAATGGCGCACCAAGGCGCCACAGAGCCGGCCGTGAAGTTTCGTATCTCAATGAACTCAATACCCGCATACACAATCGAAAAGACGGACTCCTTGGTGTAAGGGACCGAGATGGAGGTTAATCCGAGCAGGCCCTGAGGAACTTGATTCACGCCGCTCTCGTTGTAGGAAAGGTTGATTCCCAGTTTGTTCAGGGAGAGATTCGTCAGCGTGTAATCAGTCGTCGCCGGTCTGGAGCCTACGGGGGCAAAGTGAGGAGCGAGGAATTGCAGGCGGTTGGATGCGTCCTCAACACTTGCCATGTAATGCGGCTGATACCAATACGTATGCACATTCGACTTGGCGAACAACGGCGCAGGCACCGCCAGAAGAGCGACGAGCGCCAACCTGATAACGCTACGAGAACGAAACATATGAATTTCCTTTCTGTGCCCTGTCATTTATCAGACTTTGTGAGGTCCTACATACTTTGCGGTACGGTCAGCGACAGCGTCGCAGAGAAGTCAAGAAGCTCGCCCAACATAACTTCCAAACATTTTATCTGTTTGAAGAGTTATGCGGCGAAACAGGAGTAATAATTTTCAAAACAGATCTGGAATGGTGTGGAAGGCGATGCGCGTGGGAGCGGCTTTGAAGGCGGCCAGCATAGTGGCCGGGGCCAGCGTACTCAAGCCGTATTTATTGTTCAGCGCGTCCATGGCGGCCACCAGGCGCGTCCGGCTCTGCTCGTCCTCCGTCCCCTCAAAGAGATTCAGCGAGTGCAGCCGGTCGGGCACCAGGCCGTTCAGTTGCACGCCGATGAAGTAGGGGTGCTCGAATTCCTGGCCGGACGGGCGGGATTCCCATAGACGACGCAGCGCCGCAATGAGCGTCGGATTGTCCTGGCACTCGCTCAGTTTCAGCTCGTCCTTCCATCCTCGCGTGGGTACGCCGAAGCGGCTGACTGGGGTCTTTTCAGCGCGCGGAACCGCAAAGCCGATGGCCAGCCCGATGCCACTGGCCCACAAACCCTGTGCGCGCAGCCGCATCGCCGCCTTGTGCAGCAGCTTGTGCGCCACAGCCCAGGCCTTCTCCGGCGTGCGCATCTCCGGTGAGAGCACGTGCTGGTGGCTCAGCGACTTCAGGTGCTCGGCTTCGTTCATGTCGAAGTCCTCGCCCTGGAGCCAATGCCACAGCCGTTCGCCCCACACCGAGCCCCACAGTTTGCCGGCCTGCTCGCAGTTGAGAGTCAGAAGGTCTTCCATCGATTGAATGCCCTGGGCGTTCAGCCGCTTCTCCATGCGCGAACCAATTCCGGGCAGGTCGCGAAGCGCAAGCTGGCGCAGCGCCTCGGGCAAAATGTCGAGGGGCAGCGCCACCAGGCCGTCGGGCTTCTCCATGTCGCTGGCCACCTTGGCCAGGTAGCGATTGGTTGCCAGTCCTACCGAGCTGCGCATCATGGGGCCAACCCGCTCCAGGATGCGCCGCTTCACTTGCCGGCCCAGTTCCATCGCCGCCAGCAGCGGCCGTTCCCGGCCCATCAGACGACAGGCCATCTCATCGACCGAGAGCACTGCCGTTACCGGCAAACAGCTTTCCACGGCCTCGACAATGCGGTGGTGGTACTCGACATAAATCTCGTGCCGCGCCTCGACCAGTTCAATGCCGGGGCACAACCGCTTGGCGTCGGAGACCATGGTTCCGGTCTTGACGCCGTGGGCCTTTGCCTCGTAACTGGCGGCAATGCAACAGGTTGTGTCGGCCATCATGGGCACAATGCCTACCGGCCGCCCGCGCAGCTCGGGCCTTGCGTCCTGCTCCACCGAGGCAAAATAGGAGTTCATATCGATGAACAGCCAGTTCAGATGCGGATCGCTTTCGGGACAGTTTTCCGGCTGTTGCGGCGCACGCGCGCCTTTCTGCTCCAGGCTCTTGAGCTCCTCCGGCCACTCTTCCAAATCGGGGGCCGGCGCCGGATTGGGACCGGTCGCCATAGTGAGACTATTTTCGCCTTTTATTCTCTTGAAATCAAGGGGGAATTGAGGGAAATTGTCGATATGGAACGTAGGCGGGACGGAAATCCTGCCCCCAAAATTTTTATTGGGGAATGTGAGCTATCGAGCCCATCTTTCGTCTAAGTTCCTAGGATATGTTGATTCTGGTGGCTGACTATGCATAGCTTGATTCACTGGTTTGTGGTCTACGAAAACGTTATCGCCGTTCTGGTTACGGTGGGTGTGGCCCTGGTCTTCATATGCTGCATGGGGTGCTCGGACTGCCCCCTGCGCGACAAGGACGAGCTCTTCAATCGTCACGCGCTGTAGAGCGAAACCAGAGTAACTATATCTCGAAGGCACACCCATCAAGTGGCCTTTTGTTTAAGAAAAAGCCACGGCGCATTCTTAGCAAGGGTATGTTTACTCTGGTTTCGCTCTAGTTCTATGACCGCTTGAATTTGTCGTTTCCCCGGTCTCAAAATCGAGACCGGGGGCACCCAAAGTTCATGGTCATGATTACCAAATCATGCGGTCGCGGTACTAGAACCTCGGGGCGGCGGCCGTCTCCTGGCTTATGTGTTCACTGCGCGGCTCCAGTGGGAACTGCCTACTTCAGATACTCCTCAAAGTGCGCCAGAATGCGGTTGTAAAGATGTTGCCGCACATCCGGGCCGGCGATGGAGTGCGTCTTGCGCGGATAGATCTGCAGGTCGTAAGGAATGCCTGCCTCGATTAGCTTCTGCACAAACTTCACCGAGTTCTCCATGTGCACATTGTCGTCGCTGGTTCCATGCGCCAGCAGCAGCCGCCCTTTCAGGTTGGCCGCCGAGTTGACCACGGAGAAATCCTGGTATCCCTGGGCGAAATCAGCAGGCTCGCTCATGTAGCGCTCGGTGTAGATGGAGTCATAGTCGCGGTAGTCGGTTACCGGCGCCACTGCAACCCCGGCCCGGAAGCGGTCAGAGTGCGTCATGGCATAGAGAGTAAAACTCCCGCCCCAACTCCAGCCCCACCAACCCAGGCGCTTGGGGTCCAGTTGCGCATATTGGGCCAGCGCCGCGTCCACCACCGTCAGTTGATCTTCCAGTTGCACCGGGCCGAAGTTATGCCAGGCGAACCGGGCAAAAGCGCGTCCGCGGCCACCCATGCCGCGATTGTCGACGTGCAGCACCGCGAAGCCGTGCTGGGCCAGCAACTCGTCGAAGAGCAGGCTGTCGCCCCAGCGGTTGACCACCGTCGGTGCACCGGGCCCGCCGTAGGGATTCACGATCAGCGGCACGGAAGCCGGGTCTTTGCCTTCAGGCAGCAGCAACGTGGCGTAAAGAGCCGTTCCGTCGTGGGCCTTGACCTCAAGCTGTACCGGTGCATGCAGATGGTAGGGTTGCAGCGCGCTCGTCTGCCAGAAAACAGTACACTTTCCGGCTGCCGCGCAGAGCCGCAGGGTAGGCGCTTCCATGCGCGCCGATTGCCGCTCCACAAATGCGCTGCCCACGGACGCAAAGTTGCCTTCATGCGTGCCTGAGCCTGTGCTTAACTGCTTCCGTTCACCCGCGAAGTTCACCTGCCACAACTGCTGATCCTGTGCGCTGCCCTCGTTCGAGGCGTAATCGATCACTTTGCCCGCCAAGTCCACGCGGTAGACATCGCGCACCTCGAAATCGCCTTGAGTCAGCTGCCGCTCCAGCTTGGCTGTCGTGTGGGCGGAGTCGGCTTGGTCATAGCTGTAGAGGTAAATGTGGCTGTGGCCGTCGGCCCAATTCGTCAGCACGATGCTGCCGCTGCCCACCGTGACGTCGTACTTGTCGTCGAAAAACTTATCGTCGGAAAGTTGCAGTACGGGGTGCGCCTGGCCCGTGGCGGCGTCGGCAAAGTAAATGTCGCGATGCTTCTGGTCGCGGGTCAACGTCTCAACCCACAGCGTCTTCGCGTCCACCCAGCCGAAGCGCGGAACGTAATCCTGCCCCGCGCGAAGCGGCAGATTTACCCACACCGTCTTGCCGCCTTGCGCGCTCACCACGCCCACGCGCACCGCGGGGTTGGGGTCGCCGGGCTGCGGATAGCGTTGCATCTCCACCGTTGAGTGGGTGGGAATCCAGTCGGTGATGGGGTATTCCGGCACGGCGGATTCATCCGTCTGCAAATAGACCAGATTCCGCGAGTCTGGCGACCAGAAATAGTTGCTGCGCGTCTCCAACTCCTCTTCGTAGACCCAATCCACCTCGCCGCTGAGGGTGGTTTTGTTTGGCGCGGGCGCCAGCACGGTCATGGGCGCGCCGGGGTTCTTCAGCCGCACCACCGCCAGCCCGTGATCGCGGATAAACGAGATCGATTCGCCGTCGGGAGAAAACTTGGGGTCGTTGCCCGAGGCCGCGCCGGTCGAGCTGACTTCAACGCCCGCGCCTTTGCGCAGGTCATAGAGCCATAGCCGGCCGTTCGCGTCAAAGAGCAGGTGCGCCGAGTCCGGCGCCCATAAATAGCTGGCCATTTTGTAGCGTTCGCGATGGTCGCGGTCCATCTCCGAACCCTTTGCCCCGGTGAGTGAGGCGAACTTGGCGCGATTCACCACCACATACGCCTCTTCTGAGCCAGGCTCCATCTCCACCAGCTCACCGGCCACCATGTATGTCAGGTGCTTGCCGTCCGGCGACCAAGCCAGCCCCGCGGGTGGAGTCCCGATCAACGGTCCATGTCCGTAGATCGCCTCCACTGTCAGGGGCTTCGCGGGCGTTTGGGCAACCAGGGGAAGAGTTGTGAGGGGAACGGCAACCAGGCCGCAGAGCAACAGAGATGTTGTACGGGTCAAAACGAAATCCTCCGGGAATGGGACACGGCATGGGGAAAAAGCCGCGCATTTTTTAGCTCAAAACTGTCACAACGCAGTGTAAACCACAGGGTCCGCACGAGGCACGGAAGGTGCGCATGAGTTCCAATGACAAGAACTAGACCTTGTCCTTACCGAAGGACATCCGCCCACTTGCCTGACTCATAGTTCCAAGCTTGTCTCGACAAGAAAACCCGAGACCTGGATCATTGAGGTTCGTGGTCTCCCAGGTCCGAAAATCCGGACCTGGGGCACCCTCAGTTATGGTTTGTCAGACGTGGAACACCCCGCCGTCATGAACTTCTACTTCAGTCCGGCGAACTCCGAGCGGTGACGGCTGTAAAGGAAGTAGATCATCAGGCCGACAACGAGCCAGACGAAAAAGGCCATCCAGGTCATGATTTCCAGGCCCATCATCAGAACGATGCAGAAGATCATGCTCAGAACCGGGAAGAGCATGCCCAATGGAACGCGGAAGCTGCGGTGGCGCTCCGGCTCTCGATAGCGCAGGACGATCACGGCAATAGCGACAAGGACAAAGGCGAACAGAGTGCCGATGTTGGAGAGATTGGAGACGGTGCCGATGTCAAGCAATCCGGCGGGAACGCCGACCACGCAGCCAGCCACCCAGGTAGCCACCGCCGGGGTGCGGAATTTTGGATGGATATGGCTGAAAACAGAGGGCAACAGGCCGTCACGAGACATGGCGAACCAGACGCGCGCCTGGCCAAGCTGAAAGACCAGGATGGAGGAGATCATGCCCATGAGAGCGCCGATCAGGACAAAGAGCCGCACCCAGACCAGCCCCCCGCCGCCGGGCAGCAAGGAGAGCCGCTTGAGGGCGTTGACCACCGGGGCAGCATCGCCCATGACCGATTGCCAGGGCACGATGCCGCTGAGTACGATGGCGACCGACCCATAGAGCACGGTACAGGCCACCAAAGTGGCCAGAATACCGAAAGGAAGGTCGCGCTGCGGGTTCTTGCACTCCTCAGCCGCCGTTGATACCGAATCGAAGCCGATGTACGTGAAGAAGATGATGGAGCCGCCGGTGAGCACGCCGGTCCAGCCGTTGGGCATGAACGGATGCCAGTAGTGCGGCTTGATGAAGCTGGCGCCGGCAAAGACGAAGACCAGAATGGCGGCCATCTTGACCAGCACCAGGACGTTATTGGCGCGGGCCGATTCCCGGATGCCATGCACCAGGATGACCGTCAGAATCATGACAACGAGGAAGGCGGGAATGTTGAAGCCGAAATGCCAGCCGGAGTTGTAGAGATTGTTGCCCGCCAGATCCTGCAGGCCGGTGGGTAGATAAGCGGGCGAGATCCACTTTGCCGGCGGATGCAGGCCAAACCAGTCCAGCAGATCGACAATATGGGCGGCAAAGCCAACGCTGACGCTCATGTTGCTGAAGGCGTATTCCAGGATCAAATCCCAGCCGATGATCCAGGCGACCAGTTCGCCGAGGGTGGCGTAAGTGTAGGTGTAGGCAGAGCCGGCAATGGGAATCATGGACGCCAGTTCGGCGTAACACAGCCCGGTAAAGACGCAGACAATGGCCACCAGCACCAGCGAAAGCGCCAGCGCCGGTCCCGCGCCAGGACGTCCGGCCAAGGCTGTGTGGTAGATCAGGTAGTGGAGCAGCGGCGTATCGCGGACGGAGGGCACGTCAAATTTCTGCCCGGCCATGGCGGTGCCGATGACCGTAAAGATGCCTGATCCGATGACCGCCCCGATGCCCAACGCGGTGAGCGACCACGGGCCAAGGGTTTTTTTCAGGGAGTGCCCGGGCTCTTGCGAATCCCGGATCAACTTATCGATGGACTTGCGCGCAACAAGTTGTCTGAACAGGACAGTTCTCCTCATCCCGCCGCCGGCGGGGCCTGAAAATAACAAGGTCCTGCCGGTTAGTGGGGATTTCCAGATTCAGGATGCCTTCGACGCAGTGTACAGGGTGAGGGTTTCCTCATGGAAATCCTTACCCTTCCCTTCGGGTCCATAAGAAGGGCCGGCAGGAAAAAACCGCAGGAAGGATGAAGCTAAAGTGAGGCTCCGAGCCGGGCGCACCCTCGCGCGCCAACCTGGAACTCTGTTGTTATTGTGGGGCGAGCTCTTAGAGCAATTTCAGGGTTAATGTTGCGGGGCGAAGATTCTGCAAGGTGGCTTCTTCTAGAAGAAGCCACCTGAGCTTATCTGCCCCATAACAGCACCCCCGAAACTGATCTACCGCTTCGAGACGCCGCGCGCCATCTTCTTTACTTTCTTCTTCGCTGAACCGCGCGGCTCGGTCCGCTTGGCCTTGGGAGCTGCCTTCTTACGGGCGGCGCGCTTCAGTTTCTTCCGTTCCTGCGTGTCTTCAATCTTGGTAGTGTCTGCCACTTGTAACCTCTTTCGCTGCAATCTCTTCAGGGTTTCCCGGAAATCGGGTGTATGTGACCCCTAGAATAACAGGGTTTGCACGGCGGCGAAAGCTCCGCAGGCGCATGAAAAGCGGTGTTCGCTCCGTTCTCAGCGTACAATGAATATAGATTTGGATCATCAGACCCGGCTTTCGACTTGAAAAAGCCTGTTTGGCTCTAGCCATCCTACCGCTCCTGACGAGTTCCGCACCGCACGCAACAATCACCTGTTGACTGGAGTGAAGATATGCGTTCCGATAAGATACACCGTGCGCTTGCGCAGGGAATGAACCGTTTTGAAGTCTGCCAATTGGTCGCCAAAGGCGTCAAGGCTACCCATAAAACCGGCGCACGCTTTGAAGATTCAATTAACGATGTGCTGCAATATTTAGGTACCCACGTCACGCATATGGAAAATCTACACCCGGCAGTTCCTGGGGTCAGCGTCAAGAGCCTCAAGCCCGCCGCATAGGCTCCTCGGCCTAGCTTTACCCCGGCAGAGATGAAATTCCATCAAACGCAAAAGAGGGACGGCAGCGATGCCGTCCCTCTCTGTTTCATCTCGAACTGGTTGGAAGGGGGTAACCCTTAGACAACCTGAACGTTCTCAGCCTGCCAGCCCTTGGGGCCCTTGGTTACGTTGAACTGGACCTTCTGGCCTTCTTGCAGCGAACGGAAGCCGTTCGACTGGATGGCGGTGTGGTGGACGAATACGTCCTCGCCGTTCTCACGGCTCAAAAAACCAAAACCCTTGGCATCATTAAACCACTTGACTGTGCCTGTTTCCATTGTGTGTTGCTCCTTGGTGCAAATTTACCGCGAACGCAATGTGGAAGTTTGCGAGTAGGCGGTTACCGAAACAGGCAAGAACTTCAGATCGAATTCTACGATTGAGTAAAGTGTAGCATGGATTCGTCAACGGCCAAGATAATTATAAAAAATCTAATGAGGGCCACGGGGAGAGTTCCAATTTGGGCCTGGCGATTGCCGGGCGCCCGAAAGCGTGTGACAAGTGCGGGTTACAGGATACACTCTTTCTGGTAGTTGGAGGGATGAGTTTTGATTAACGAAAATAGCCGGGTGCTTGTTCTCAATCCCGGATCCACGTCTACGAAGTTTGGAGTGTACACCCGAGATGGAGCCGAACTGGTGCGTACCATCCGGCATGGGAAAGAAGAGCTGGCGGGTTTCAGCGGATGCCCGGTACTGGCGCAGTTGGACTACCGCGCGGAACTGATTGAACGGGCGCTTGCGGAGGCCGGGTACGCAGCGAACAAGTTTACCGCCGTGGCTGGGCGGGGCGGATTGCTGCCGCCTATGGCTTGCGGTACGTATCTGGTTGACGATGTGATGGTGGAAGATCTGCGGCAGGCGCGCTACGGGGACCACGCCTCAAACCTTGGGGCTTTACTGGCGCTCCGCTTTGCCCAGGCGGCCGGGACGAACGCCTACATTGTTGATCCGACGTCGGTGGATGAGTGGCAAGAGTGCGCGCGCCCCTCGGGGTCGCCGCTGGTCCAGCGCACCTCAATTTGCCACGCGCTGAATACCAAGGCTGTGGCGCGGCGGTATGCTCACGAACAGGACAGCACCTACGCAGCGATGCGGTTGATCGTGGCGCATCTGGGCAGCGGAATCACCGTTTCGGCCCACCAGAACGGCCAGATGATCGACTACAACTCCATCGAGGAAGGTCCGTTCGGCGTCGATCGCTCTGGAGGGCTGCCGGTGCGGGGCCTCATCAAGCTCTGCTTCAGCGGCAAGTACACCCAGGCTCAACTTGATCGCCACGTCTTCGGGGACGGCGGCCTCTTCGCCTACCTGGGTACGCGCGACCTGCTCGAAGTTGAACGGCGCATCGACGCGGGAGACCACGAAGCTGCTCTGATCTTCGCGGCGATGGTCCATCAGATTGGCAAAGAAGCCGGAGCGATGGCCGTGGTGCTCAAAGGCAAGGTGGACGCTATCCTGCTGACCGGCGGAATGGCGCACTCGGAAAAAATGGTGACGCAGTTGCGCGACGCCCTGGACTGGATTGCGCCAATTCGCGTTTATCCTGGCGAGGATGAATTGCAGGCCCTGGCGGAAGGGGTATTTCGCGTTTTGGACGGCGAGGAACAGGCTAAACGGTTGGAAGCCTGAGTGGAGACGAATCTGAAAACGCTTTAAGTCGAAGTGTATCGTGAGTGGATATGGCGACAGAACTCCCCAAACCTTGCGAGACGCTCAGCGTTGCAGAGATATTGAATGCTCTGGGAATCAATCACGGCATTGCCGCCGAGGATCCGCAACTCTATTTTGTGATTCCTGGGCGCGATGGCCCTCGCTGGTTGATTCCGGAGCGGCCATGCGCTTCTGCATCCGTATTGAGCGCATGGCATCCCTACGATCTCTCAAGCCGAATGAAATGGTTTGTCCTTCGAATGGCTGCGCGTGCCGGCGTATTGCGGCTTCTTCCCGCCGTATCGAGCGTAACCGCTTCCCGCAGAGGTGCTCTGCGCTGGTTCGAAAGGTGCGGGATTCGATCTCAAACCGGAGAGATGGTCATTCTGGCCGGAAGCCCGTCTCCCGACTGGAAACTGATCACGTTTCTGCTCGATGACGCGCATCGCATTGCCTCGGTGCTTAAGGTCGGACTTACCGATGGGGGCGGAGTGAGCGTACTCCATGAAGCTAAAGTACTCGGCAAGCTTGCGCCGTATAGCTGGGCGCCAAAGATACTATCGGTTCACTCCGATCTGCGGGCAGCCTCACAGGAATATGTCAATGGCGCAATGCCTGGCCGTGGATTTCGGCCGGAATACATGGATTGCCTGTGCCGTCTTCCACAAAGCGGCGGCTGCAAAACTCTGGCAGTGGTCGCAAACGAAATGGAGAAGAGGCTAAGCCCATTCAAGGCTCAGTTGGATGAGATGGCTCCCGATTTACTCGATCGTGCTCTCTCTTGTATGGATATTGATATCGCCGTTCCCACGATGCTAGTGCATGGGGACTTTGCGCCATGGAACCTCCGTAAAAATCCAGAGGCGGGTTATGTCCTCATCGATTGGGAGTGGGCCAACTTTGCCGGCCTTCCAGCCTATGACATATTCCACTTTCAATTTAACGACGACCGCCTCTTCGGCGAAAAGGATGGAGGTTATGCCGCCATTCGATCAGGGGCGATTTGCGCCGAGTACTTTCACAGGATGGATCTCGACATCGAACTGCTGCCGCGGCTCGCGATCGCTTACCTGCTCGATCAGCTCGAATCCCATTGTAAGCATCGCGGTTACCAGCACACCGCCTATACATTGCATCAACTGGCGACCGTCACCGATGAACTCGGCGCAGTGCCGCAACAGGGCGCTCAGTTCCCCAGGTAATGAACCATGCAGATGCCTCAGCAGCTATACATCAAAGTAAGGCAGGCTTAAGTTATCCAGATTCCGCCGAGGGACTTGAGCCATTCAACTGTCTCCCTGACTCCATCTTCAAGGGAGTACTTCGCTTCCCCCAAAATAGCAATGGTTGGGGACATATCGACAAGATAGCTTTGCGTCATGCTTCTGTAACGGCTCGTAAACAAGGGAAATGGCCGTCCGGTAGACCGAATCATATCTCCTATGAAGGCAATTCCGCGCAGAACAGGTCTCGGGACAATGCGGGGCTGGCGGCCCGTGAGTGCCCTTGTAAACGCTGAAACCCATAGTTTGATGTCGGCAGGCTTATCTCCAACGTAAAAAGTTTTCCCAGACACAAGATCATGGGGAGCGGTAAGAATCTTGAGGGTATATTCAGCCACGTTTCCGACATACCCGTAGGCGCGGACCACTGGTGCGCCTCCTGGATGCAGATACCTCCCTTTCTTTACGACAAGCCAGAACTCATGCGCGTAACGAGGATGCCATGGTCCCCAGATATTTGTGGGGCGCACAATCGTCCAGATACCCGGAAGGCTCGCATCTTGCCGGACCATCTCCTCCATTACTCTCTTGCTTTCTCCATATAGGTTTACAGGACGATATTCCCGGTCGCTCTGTGCCAGTGGGCCAGCCCGCACAACGTATTGAGTCGAGTAATATACTGTGCGCTCCACGCTTCCCGCAGCTTTAATCGCTTTGATAAAGTTTGCGCTGCCTTCTATGTTGATACGATAGTCATCCAGAGAACGCCCGTCGCAATCTGTACGGGCTGCCATGTGGATCGCAGAGGTTGGTCGGAAGTCTTTGACGGCATCCATAAAGGTACTCGGATCCAGAAGATCTCCCTTGTGCCAATAAGGCATATGCTCGAGCAGCTTTGGCTGTTCAAGGTCCACATTGAGCAACTCGGCATCAGGATAGAGGGCTAACAGTTCCGAAACTACACGCGTCCCAATAAAACCGCTTCCACCTGTGATGAATACTCGCACGTTATCCCCACTTATCCTCTCAATTGAGATAAGGCGTTCTCCATCGCCCTGCGATGTGCCTCGATTGTAAAATAGCGCAGATATCTTTTCCTTGCCTCTCTCCCCATTCTGTCTCGCAAAAAATGATCCTTAACTAATTGAGCCAAAGCATCCCGGCAGCCCGCGACGTCCTGCGGCTCGCACAAAAACGCGCAACTTCCCTCCTCGACAACCTCGGGTATCCCGCGCCACCTGGTTGCAACAATAGGAAGGCTAAAGCACATTGCCTCAACGAGGACCAGGCCAAAAGTCTCTGCATGAACATAGCTTGGGAAAACAAAGATATGTGCTTTGCGGAAGTACTCCCATTTTGACTCTCCCGTCTGAACTCCAGGAAAGTTAAAGCGTGATCTGAACTTTGGCTCGATCATAGCTTCTACACGCCTCTTTACTTCGGGCGAACGCCACTCTCCGAGGCAGGTTAACTCCACATCCATTCCCGCCGCCAGCAATTGCTGGACTGCTTGAACCGCTACAACTATCCCTTTTCCTTCCCAAAGTAATGCAACAAACAAAATATTGACTCGACTACCAGGCGCGACTACTCTTTCAATTCCTTTCCCAGCATAATCGGGTACACCATTCGGAACTACAAGCTCTCGTTTGCAATGCAAGGCAGGACCATCCGGAGCTGCGCCCTCAGCGGTTCGAATGACTATATCCGGCCGCGCAAATGCGAATTCGAACAGCTTCCGCAGCACAGGATTAAGGCCTACGGAATACTCGCAAAGTCCACCGGTATGAAAATGAAATGCAGTCGCTCGGAAGAGCCGCCGAGTCATAGATAGAATGAAGATATCCCGAAGAACAGGCATGATATCAGGACTTGCAACGGGGTAATAGAGGACCTCCGGCCGCCTTCTAATCCTGGTCCAGTAAATCGCAGTCACAACTCTAAACAGTTCCCAGATTTTAGAAAACTTGAAATGACCAGTGGACTTCAACTCCCTCGAGAAATTCATACGGACATGGACCAACTCGATGTCTTGATATACGCCGTCAAGAAGGAGCTGAATCATAACGGTCTGCCCGCCATAGGGCGGTGGCGTTTGGCCTACTACGAGAACACGTAGCGGCTTCATCTCAGCCTCTTATTCGATTCAACACGGGAAGCGATTAGCATTTGCGCAGCTGAGCCAAGAATCATTGCGATAACTATGTACAGAATATAGAAGCCAGCCCTCAACGGGAAAGAGAACTCGGTATCATACATCCCGTATACACAGCAAAAAATAAGCAACAGGAATGCACATCGAATCCCATGCTGGGATTCAATGACCGTGGCTGATATCAGGCGAGTATCCTTCTTTGAGAAGCGCCATGCAATCACAAAGATTTTCGCCATCATGATCAGATAGAGCACAAGGCCCAACCAGCCAGCGGCGGCCAAAGTATCTACAAACATACTGTGGGCTGTCCCAAGATTGCTAAGTTGATGCCCTGTGTTCAAGGAGAAATATTGCCGGAACAAAACCCTGAAACCCGCAACGTAGCCCATCCCCTGCGGATGGGCCATGCAGTATTGGATGACAAATGCCCAGACTTCAGTTCTCCCGCTGGCACTAGCAATACCCGCAGCGTCTTGCCCCCGGTTAAACGCATTCCAGATACGGCCCGCCCCGATAGTTCCTGCGACAACGCTGGCTAGTAAGGTCGAAGCTATGAATCCAGAGATAAACAGATACGCGGAACGCCTGCTAGTTCCCGCCCATCCAATTGCGAGAAAAACAAGGCATAAAAACAACGCAATTTCTCCCGCTCTTCCTTGTGTAGCCAATGTCCCAGCCAGACCAACCAGAAAGAAGAGGAAGGCGCGAATTCTGGATTCCAGAGAATGTAGAAAGCTGTATGCCGAAATGATTGCGATCGTGGGACAGATCAGCGCCATTGGGGCCACGGCGCCTCCAAGAAGACGCATTGTTCCGCCCTCGGCAAAGAACAAGACCAGAACCGGATTGAACGCGAGAGTGGAAAGGACAGTGATCAGAAGGATGATCGCTATAAGCCTGAGTTGAAATAGGCACTGTACCCAATCTGGTGGGTTCAGATCAACATCAGCAACAAACTCCACGACACATATCATGGTGAAAAAATAGAGGATAGAATATGCTGCCGTTGTAAAACGGCTGGGAGAGTATGCGGTAGATGCAAGGTATAACAGACCGAGGAAAAAAGCGTATTTGAAAATGGAGCGGATCTGCTTTGGAATTATGATCGATTTAGCGGTGGATAAGCGGCCGATTGCCCGCAAAGTGATCGCTCCGAGCAGCCCAACTTCAATGAAGCTCCAGAAATCCACCACACCCTGGGTTACATCAATCCCCTTGAGCGGCCTGAATATCGGCGGGCCAAACGCAAGAAGAAAAATTGGATACCGCCCGAGGAACTTGAAAAACGAAAGACGCTTGGATTGCCGCGCTCTATCCGCCCCACATCTATCATCGTCTGCCCATCGCGCGGATTGCATCATGTGGTGCACTTCCCCTTTGACCTATTTCAATCCACTAACCTTGAACCTAGGTGATCATAGCTGTGGTTAAGGTGTATTAAGAAATCGCCATGGCCATAGACTGAGACTCTTGACTTGAAAAGGCGGTGTGAACGAACACATTCGCTGAACAGAAAACGATTTGCTGGAAAGAAAGAATCAGCATGAATACCAATATCCTACGATCAAGGCGCGCTAGGATCAACCCCCGCAACAGCGTCAGATCGGTCAGTATTGAGAACAGTGCGCGTCCTTAAGGGATGTACACTGTCCTGAATTTGCGCGTACGCACTGGACACAACATCTCTCCATGTGTTTGCACTGGCAAATTCGAGTGCCCGGCACCCCATCTGGGCTCGCAGTTCCGGATTGTCCGCGAGCCTTTGCATCGCAGCAGATAGATCTTTAATAACCGCAGCCTCGCTCCGATTCTCAACTGGAACCTTGATGCCACACAACGGCGAAATGATTGTGCCAGGTCCGCCAGTATCCAGGCAAATGACCGGAAGTGCCTGCGACAATGCCTCAAGCAGCACATTCCCGCTGGAATCATGCAGGCTGGGAAAGACGAAGGCCGTATAGCGGCAATATTGCGCCCACATCTCCTCGTGCGGAATCCAACCACGCCACCTTACAGAGTCTTGAAGCCCCAGCTTCGCGCAGAGTTGCTTCAACCGCTTTTCATCCGATCCTGTTCCAATAATCGTAAGAGTCGCGTTGGGCAGATGCTTTCTTAGATCCGCGAGCGCCTTCAGCGCCAGATGAGGCCCTTTCCAGTAGACAAGGCGGCCGGCATAAAGAAAGTTCGCGCTTGCCGGCGGTTCGACAATTCTCGGCCTGATTCTTCGCGGCTCCAGCCCAATCTCGAGCTGCACACAAGACTTCTCGCGGCAGGTTGCAGGCAGTATATCGAGAGTTTGCCGGGTCTTGCAGAATACGAGTGATGCCTGCCGGAGCATCCCGCGAAGAGACGGATTGCAAAATGCGAGCTTGTTGGAAATCTCGCGAAGTCTCTCCTGGAACACCGCACTGGCTGGAAAACTGCGGCGCAGTAATTCAGGTGTGACTTCCCCGCCGCCTATCGGGCCGACCACGAATGGCAACCCTAAACGGCCCATCAATGAAGGTTGGCGAAAGACTCCAAATGTTAAGTGGTGAACAAGATCGAATTGTATTCTACGTGTAAGTTTCCGGGCCAGGTGATATGCTCCGCGCTGCCACAGCCAATAATAGAGATAAATGCCACGGTTCCCACGCTTCCACCACTTGGACCATGAGGGAAGATCATAATAGTAAAAATTCAGACCGCCGATTGGTGACTCTTCCAATGCCTTTTCGATGACCGGGCGGTTGTTTGATCGCGTGATTACGGCAACCTCATGCCCAAGGCGTGCCAACTCTATCGCCCAGTGCCAGCCCACACCAGGTTCCGAGCCTCTTCCGGGTTCACACGCATATGCCGAAAGCAAAATCTTCATAGGTTCTCCATAATTGCTTTTTGCGCATCGGCAATGACTCTGTCCAGCGATTGTGAAGCATCAACGATTACATACTTCGGTTGCTTGCGAACAAAATCAGAGTATGCCTGACGTTGCCGCACAGTCTCTGCAAAAGTGACTTCCTGCTTGCGGGCCTGCAAAACTTCGGCTGGAGCATCCAACAAAATCCAGAGTTCTGGCTGCGGCATCAGTTTTCCTACCAGTTTGGCGGCCCACGCCGGCCCCCCGTAACGATACCGCCTAGGGTCAACCAGCAGATCATGATAGTAGCGGTCGCAGATGAGCAACGTCCCCTTCTTATCCCAAAAAAGGTTTGCGTACCACTCTTCCATGAGCCAGACCAGTATCTTTGCGAAAGACGTCAGCACCGACCGCGGTGGTTTGCCATGAGGGACAGTATTCACTGTCACCTCACCACGGCGTGAAATGACGAGATCCGGTTTCAAGTAGCGCATCGTCACGACGCGGCCCTCTTGATGGAATCTTCGCATTAACCCTTGAACGACAGAACTCTTTCCCGCTCCATCGGGACCGAGAATGACGATCTTCAGTTTGGTTCTTTCATTTGATCTCATGATCGCAATTACTCAGATGCCGTTCAAACATTGCGGTAGTTCCGCACGTCCACTCGCAGGATCATACAGAATCTTACTTACAACTGCGAATGCCGAGCCTCAAAAGCGGCTCTTGAGCTGTCTCTCCGTGCGTTGTGCGAGAGTATCGATGATCGCAGCATACGCTTCTTCCGTAACGATGGCGGCGGGCTTGCTTGCGTCAAGAATGACATACTGTTTTTTCGCCTTCGCAAAGGAGCGGTAAGCTTCAAGTTGCTCGAACGATTCCTCGGAAGCCACATCCTGGTTTTTAGAGTGCAATCCTTCTGCCGCAGAATCCAACAATATCCATAGGTCCGGGGAGGGGAATAACTTTGCGAGCAGTCGCGCAAACCATACAGAGCCTCCATAGCCGTGCGTTTCCGAATGAATGAATAGGTCTTGATAGCAGTATTCGTCGATGCGAAGTGCAATGCTTTGTTTCTTTGAAAAGTGGCTTAACCACTCCTCCACAACCCACATTACCAGCATTACCATGGAGAGCAGCGATCTACCGGGAAGCATGGCGCGAGAGCCTGAAGCAGCGTCTTCTCGAAGCGAGGCTCGTCGAAAAAGTAGTCGCGTGTTTAGGTCGCACTTTTCCACAATCTTTGCCGAAGACTGAAGAATCGGCATCAGACCTTCGATGATCGTAGTCTTGCCGCAGCCGTGCGGGCCGAAAATGCAGATTGTTTCGAGGTTCTTCGGGGAAAACCGGACTGCAAATTCGCGTTTGAAGTATCCGGTAACGGCCCGGGCGCTGTGAATCGGCTGCCGCGATAGACTACGAAAGGCCAATGAAAGACGAAGCGATGGAACGCAATGCTGTATCTTCTCGCGGTCGCCGCCAATCACCGAGTCCACGAGCCGAGTTGCAGCCTTGAGTCCAAACGCAGGCAGTAGAACGGCAATCGCCTCAGGCCTTTCATCGATAAATGTTCGTTGCACTCTGGGAAGATACTTTTCCTTGATGTGCGTAGCAACCAGCAGACTTGAAAACAAAGAAATGATTGCCTCGTGAACCGGTGACGGCATAAGGAAGTCAAGGTTGCCGGCCTGTCGCGGAATTGCCGTCTGCAACACAGTATCCGCGTCTGCCCGCAGGTACGGCAGTCCCTTCCAACATAGGCTCCAGATAAAATCGACCTGTAGCGCGCGGATTTCCGGAGGCCGGAATATGCCTTCCACAAAAACATGCGCAACATATTCACGCTCGGCATAGCCGACAATTCGAATGCCCGGAATGCTTCGGAGCGCGCGGATGGCGTTTGGCAGTTCGAAGGGATGAATCAGAAAATCCACGTCGTTGCTAACATTGGTGGCGGGAAATCCTTCATAATTTCTCAAGATGCAGGGGCGCACTGCTTCCTTTTCAAGCGCATGAAACAGCGCTTCAAGAAACTCGCCGAACTGCATAGCCGGAGACTGCAACGGCAACGACGAAACTTGCTGCATCTTGCTCCCCTCAGAATTATCTATCTATGATCTTAAAAAAGTTTTCCTTATTTGCCGAGTATTGCAGGTTGGGAACAGTCTCGCTCTCCTTGGATACAACATTTGGATGGAGCGGTGAGTAATTGCATCAAAAGCTGATGTGGAACCTTGGACTCACCCCCTGAAACTAGTAAAGGTAAACTTCGAGATCACCAGTGTAACTGTCAGTTTTGGCTGTAGCAACACTGCTAATAGCAGCTTAAAGATCAAGGCCGGATATTCTCTCTGCGCATAATGAAAAACAGCGGCCTTGTAGAAAATCTTGGCGAAATCCTTCCGCTCCCTGTTCAAGCGGGTCAAGAGGGGTGCGGAGCGTTGACTCAGAAGAAAGGAATTCAAATCCAGCTCGGGCTTTCCCGCCCGGCGGCGCAGCATACAGTCCTTCAACCAGCGGACCTTGGTTCGTGTCATGCGCGCGCCTGAGATCGTTGCCGAGTTTCCGTGCATCCGATAGTCCAGCAAGTACTCCGGCTGCACTAATACTTTGTAGCCATTCTCGACAAGACGGTTCCAGAGATCAATATCCTCGGCTGGCCAAAATTGTTTTCGATACCCACCTACCGCAAGCACGGCACTCTTGCAAAACGCCGCAGCTGGATGGCTAAAACCAATCAACTCGTTCGCCGAGACAAGCCTATCCACAGCTTCGGGGGTTATAAGCCAAGGGCTGTCTTTCCCGATCACTCGATTGTTCTTGTCGATATGACGAACCAGACTGCTCACCACCGATAACTCGGGGTGCTCCGCAATGAAGGCCAGTTGACGCTCCATGCGGTTAGGCCGCATCAAGTCATCTGCGTCCATGCGAAAGATCCATTCGTTATTGGCAAGTTGAAGGCCGCGATGCAGGGTCGGCGCAAACCCTAAATTCGACTGGGTGTAGACCCTGACCCGCGCATCCTTTGCAGCGAATCCCTCCGCGATCTCGAGCGTATTGTCAGTCGAGCCGTCGTCGATCACGATCAATTCGAAGTCCCGCCATGTCTGGGCGAGCACGCTCTCAATCGCCTGGGAGATAAATGTGGCGGCGTTATATGCGGGCATCACGACGGAGATTTGCATCAACGCTCTTTCTCGCCGGGAATTGATGGCGCAACTTTTAATTTGCGGCTTTCCCAGGCCCATGCCGTTGCCACGATTGAATCGAGGTCATGAACGGGCCGCCAGCCGAGAATCCGGCTTGCGCGATCAGCGCTTGCAACAAGGCGTTCGGGGTCGCCGGCGCGGCGTCCTTCCTCGCGCGTGGGCACTTTGTGGCCGGAGTGTCTCTCGACCGCGGTGATGATGTCGCGCACGCTATAACCCAGGCCCGTACCAAGGTTGAAAGCTCCACTATCCCCGTCGTTAGCCAGATGCTGTATCGCCAGAATGTGCGCCTGGGCTAAATCCTCGACATGAATGTAATCGCGAATTGCCGTGCCATCCGGGGTGGCGTAATCTGTTCCGAAAATGCTTACCTCCGGACGATCTCCCCTGGCTGCCTGAATGACGAGCGGAATGAGGTGCGGTTCGGGATCGTGCGCCTCGCCGATTTCGCCATCCACGTCGGCACCGGCCGCATTGAAGTAACGCAGAGCGGCCCAGCGCAACCCATACGCCTGGCCATACCACCGCAGCACCTTCTCGACAAAGAGCTTTGAGTCGCCGTAGGGATTCACTGGATTCTGAGGATGCGACTCATCGAGCGGAAGACGCAGAGGATCGCCATAGGTGGCACACGTCGAGGAGAAGACGATGTTGGTTACTTCCGCCTCGCGCATTGCATCCAGCAGGCTCAGGGTGTTGACGACGTTATTCTGGAAGTACTTTTCGGGCTGCGCCATCGACTCGCCAACGTACGCACAGGCCGCGAAATGCAGAACAGCGTCGATCTTCTCCTCGCGCAAGACCTGCGCCACAAGAGGCCGGTCGCCGATGCTTCCCCGCACCAGCGCTCCCCAGCGAACCGCCCATTCGTGCCCTGTGCTGAGGTCGTCCATCACGATTGGAAGGTGGCCTGCGCGGGCAAGTGCCTTGCAGGCCTGGCTTCCAATATATCCGGCGCCACCGGTGACTAAAATGCGCAAGACGTATTCCTCATTTCGCAGTTGCGGGAGATGATTGCGCAAGAGTTGATTCTTGCGCGACGCGACGAGATTTTACAATCAAGGCCGCAGCGACAATACCTTGAAACAGGACCTGCGTTGCAATGAGTCCAAGCATCGTGCCGTTCAATCCTAGCCACTTCGCCATTGGAACGGCAAATGCAAATGCGAAGGCCGTCATTGCCAGATAGGACCAAAAAATCGGTACGGTAAACTCCAGGGCCTGTAAGCCGGCACGAAGCGGACCGCCAACGAAGATCATCACGTAAAACAGCGCATAAAGCCGCAGGATGTAGCCATACTGAACCATCGCAGGCCCGTAGATCAAGTGTAACCAGAAGCCCGGCGCGGCCGCCATGACGATTGCGAAGAGCAAGGTCAGTCCGCCCCACTTCACCAGAACGGATCGGGTATAGGCAAGCATGGAATGTACTCCGCCTTCACGAAGACGGCGCGCTGTCTCCACAGGAACGACGTTGTCCAGGCCCTGAAACCAGACATGGGTCACCCCCATCAGGTTCTGCGAAGCTCTCAGAATGCCAGCGGCTGCCGCTCCGTAATAGACTGGGGCAGCGATCAGGAAAAGATTGCCGGAAGTCCATTGCAGCAGGGCTGACGCGCCGAGCCAGCGGGAGATTTTCCAGTGCCGCATCGTGATGGCCTTGATCCGCTCCGCGTCGAACTCGACTGGCTCCAGCCAGAACCATCCCAGCAACAGTCCGAGGAGCGAGGTTCCCGCCATAGCCCACAGCGCGGTCGCACTGTTTAGATGCCCTGTTCGATGAAGCAAAAACAGGATGGGAAGTTGTGCAAGATAGCTGAGAGCGTCATCGGCAAGCGCGCGGCGGCTCTGGAGGGTGACAAAAAAATAGCGCCTGAAAAAGTCCTGCATTTGATAAGCAAATGCCGAGACTGCGAGAGGCAGCACGAGCCGCTGCAAACCCGCATATGGAAAAATGCTACTGGAAACCTTCAGGGCAACGAAGACAAGGACAAAACAGAAAGAAACAAGAACAAGCTCCTGGAAGACGACGGCACCGAAGTAGGAAGGTCTGTCCTTCTCCTCCTGCTTGGGGCCGATACTCATCATCGGCGCGACAATCAGCGCGGTCTGGAGACTGTTCACAAATAACACAGACATCCAAGCGAGCGCGAAGACTCCAAACTCGCGGAGGCCCATGAAGCGGGCAAGCATCACATTGGTAAGAAAGTTCGTTGCGCTGACAACGGACTGGTCGGTCAGCGCCCAGATCTCCCGCCCCGGAAATTGCCGAAGCAAAACCGTCCGAACGCGCTCCCGGAGTGTGGCTTCTGCGCTCATCCTGCTCCCTGAACGCCGATGTTGAGATCGGTTCCGCATTGCAACGCCAATGGCGGTTCCCAGGTCTCAAAATCGAGACCTGGGGCACCCAGCATTGGTACAACTTCAAGCGATCAGAGAACTAGCGGGTTGCATAGATGGCCGCAGAAGCAGTTGCTCCGATAACTCCCTCCGTAGAAGACAGAGTAGCTTTGAACTTGCTCATGGGCACATACACGATGTCCTGCGGTTGTAGCGCCAGAGGCGTCTGGGTTCCCTTTGCGATGCCATCATAGGAGAGGGGAAAATCCAATACGGTTCCGTCAGGATTGCGGCGAATCACCCGAAGGCCGCCGGTTTTGGCCTGTAAAACCGTTCCTCCGCTGAGCGCCAGAGCCTCGGCAACATTTAGCTTTCCGTCTTCCTGCATCACGTAGCCGCCAGGTTTGTAGACCGCGCCCAGAACATAGACGATACCCGCGCGCGGAACGAGGACCGAGTCGCCGGGGCGCACCAGGATGGCGGCTGTTTCCCGATTCCCTTGCGTGCGAGAATAAGGAACCTCCTCATCAGGCGCAACATCATCACCGCCGTGGTGGATCTTGATGCGCGCGCCCGCCAGCGGAGTTACGCCGCCGGCTTCGGCTAGGATTTCACCGAGCCTTGTGGGAGCGATCAACGCGACTCGCCCAGGGCTGACCACTTCACCTGTCACCGTCACATATTGACCGGCATATTGCTGCACGTCGAGATTCACTTGCGGCTGGTTCAGGATCTGGTGATCCTTGAAAGCATCTTCAAGGTGCTTTGCCGCCTCGGTCAAAGTTAGCCCCCGGACGTTCACCTTGCCGCATAGCGGAATCGTCAAATCTCCCGCGGGGTCCACGCGGTACGAATTCGTAAACTCGGGAGTGTCGTAGACATTGACGCTCAGCAAGTCTCCAGGTTCGATGCGCAACTCCGAGAGGTCTCTGGGAACAATGACGGGGCCCCCAGTTTGAGTTGTGGCCCCGGCCTTGTTGATAGAGGAAGCCTGGTTTGCTCCGGAAAGCGGCAATTGGGAGATTGAATTCCCGCCCTCTGCCGCCTGGGCATTCGCCGGCACTGCCATTATCGCCAACTGCAGCGCAACACCGAGCAGAAGCAGAAGGACGCGGCTGAAAGCAATCCTAGGTCTTGCCATAATAACTCTCCACATTGTAGCCATACACGCTCCGATACTCGGTTGCGGTCATATCCACTGCTTCAATCACCATGCCAAGAGTATGAATGCGGTTGCGGGCAAGGGTCTGGACAAAGCGGCGCAACGCCTTTCGAGATGTTCGGCCCGCGCGCAGCACACCGATGGTTCCATCGCAGTAAGTCGCCACGATAATCGCGTCGGCGACCGGCAAAGTGGGCGGGTTGTCCACAAGCACAAGGTCAAACCGCTTTCGAGCGGCTTCAAGGATCTTTCCGATTTCGCCCGATCCCAGAAGTTCCGCGGCCAGCGGGGATTGACGGCCTGCGGGCAATAGGGTCAGATTCGGTTCCACAGGATGTGGCGCCAAGGCATCGTCAAACGGTTTCAGGCCAACAAGAACATCCGCCAACCCATCTTCCCGCGATACACGGAAGAGAGTGTGCTGCCGGGGACGCCGAAGATCCGCATCAATGATGAGCGTCTTCAGTCCAGTCGCCGCAAAAGCAAGCCCCAGATTATAGACGGTGTAAGACTTGCCTTCTCCCGGCAAAGCACTGGTGATGGATAGGACCTTCAGTTTAAGCCCGACACCGGAGAGAGTCAGCCCTGATCGCAAGCTGCGGAACGATTCAGCCGTGGCGCTTTCCGGAGCCACCAGAAAAGAACTCGATTCCGTGGCCAGGGGGCCTTCGCGCGGTTTGGCTTCCATGCGGTGAAATGGAATCATGCCCAGTACTGGCAGGTTCGATACCGACTCCACCTGGAAGCTGTCCGCGAGCGTATCATCCTGGCTCTCCAACAGGTAGGCCAGGCCGATACCCAATAAAAGACCTCCAAAAAGACCAACGATAATGAATAGAGAAGGCTGCGGCATCCAAGGCTGGCCCGGAGGACGTGCTGGATCGGCTACGGTCACATTGGTTGCGCTGTTGCCCGCGTCGATGTTGGCGCCCTGCAGCCTGGCATAGAGAATGTCGTAGAGTCCGCGGCTGGAGCGTGCCTGTTCCATGAGGACACCCAACTGCACGATGTCGTCATTCATCTTGCTGGTCACGAGCTTTTGCGCTTCGAAGGTGGAACGTAATGTCTTTTCGTTCTGCTGCGCAAGGACAAGATCGTTCTTTGCCCGCTGCTTGATCTTCGTGATCTCGTTTTGAATCTGCTCGTGAAGCGACTTCAATTGATTGGTGATGTCAGTCAGGTGGGGATTCCTGGGACCATACTTGGTCTCCGCGCTGGCATACGCCATCCGCGCCGTCGCCTCCTGCCCTCGCAGCGCATTGAGGATATCCAGGCCATTGCCCTGGGACATGACTGTCGAGTTAGAAAGGCCAGGAAGAGAGCTGGAACCGAGTGAGGAAACCAGGTCTGGATTCTCCGTTGCCGCCAGGCGGTAAATCGCCTCGCGCCCGACACGTACTGCTTCGGCTTGGGTCACCTCATCGTTCAGCGTTGTGAGACGGTCCAGCTCCGGAATGCGTACAGTGCCACTCCCCCCACCGCTGCTGCCAATTCCAGATCCAGACCCGCCTCCTAGTGTGGCCAAGCCCGGCATCGCGGCGGAAAGATTATGGTTGTGCTCGAACTCAGCGACAGCCTGCTGAGACTTGGCAACCTGGTCGGCAAGATCACCAAGCTGGGCAGAAAGCCATTGCGACACTTCCTTCGAGGAATTGAAGTTTGAGCTGAGGAGATAAGATTTATATTCGGCAACGACTTGGTTAGCGACTTTTGCGGCTTGGACTGGATCCTTGTCAGTGTAAGTAATGGCAATGAGACGCGAACTCTGTACCTCTTTAACCTTCAAATGCCCTTCGAAAGCGCCAACAAGGCTTTCACGCCGCTTGGCGGGCAGAGCTTCCGCACTTACAAGGGGCCCCGGCTGCTTGCTGAACCGGTCAGGATTCTCAAGGCGAAGCATTCCCATCTTATTCATTACGGCCAGAGCAATCGAGTCGTCTTGTATGACCGCAATTTCCGTCTCGACCTTGGTCTTCAGCTCATCCGGGCCGCCCCCCTCCAGCGAGGCGAGACTGGAGAGCATATCAGCTCCACTGCTTTTTTCCTCGTTGAGCTCGATTGTGGCCGTAGCTCTGTATCTCGGATGCATAAAAATGCAAATGAAGATCGCCGCCGCAACGCAAAAAGCCGTACAACTGGCTACAACGACCCTTCGCTTCCAGGGAACAAGCGCGAGATCCTTGAAAGATACCTGGTCTTCGGAATCGAATAGGCGGCTATTTTCAGCGAACCGGTCTCCGGGGCGGCCAGTTTGAGTTTCATTCTCTTCGGTCAAGTGGCTTCCTCTTCTCCGGCCCGTGGCTGACGTTCATGGAATCGGACTTAACTCCGCTTGCGTGAGATAGTGGCGCAACGCAACCGCCTGAAATTCCGCATCAGTTGTCCTTATCGGCAACCCTTGCGTAAAGCTCGCTATCCTCACTGGGGTGGGGCAGTTTTCCACAGGACGTCCCCGCAATAAAAACGACGGTCGCTCCGCAGCCGGATCGCTCACAGGATGAAAGAATCAGCGTTCATACTGCACAGTTTAACCTGCTTCGTCAGCAGACCCAAGTGCTCACGTTGAGACTAGCAATGGCCGATGTATCCGTCAACTTGTGAAAAGGGGGAGGAGACTCGCATTGCCGCGCCAGCCGGGAGGCCAAGCGGTCCCTCTTCACGCAGAAGCTATCGCATTTATATCAACTGTGTTTTATGCAAGATAAGGCTGCTGATCACGCAACTGGAACGAATCGCCCAGATTGCGTCTTCACCTGGGCGGGTTCCTTCTTTCAATTTCGCAAAAACTGCGACCCCAAGTCCTCATCGCGTATCTTAATAGTCATGAGTCAGGAGAAAGCAACCTTCGGAGCAGGCTGTTTCTGGGGAGTCGAGGCGGCCTTTGCGGCCATCCCAGGCGTGACGGCGACGGCTGTCGGCTATGAGGGCGGCTCGTTGGAGCAACCCAGCTACAAGGACGTCTGTACCGACCAGACCGGCCACGCCGAAGTGGTCGAAGTGGATTTTGACCCCGCCCAGGTCAGCTATGAGCAACTCCTCGACGCTTTTTTCGCCTTCCACGACCCCACCACCCTCAACCAGCAAGGGCCCGACCGGGGTACGCAGTATCGCTCGGCCATTTTTTATCACTCGCCGGAACAGGAGGCGCAGGCCCGCGCAAAAATCGAGCAGCTCACTGTAGAAGGCCGTTTCAAACCCCAGCGCATTGTTACGCAAGTCGAGCCCGCCCAGAGCTTCTGGCGCGCCGAAGAGTACCACCAGCGCTATCTGGAAAAGCGCGGCCAGGCAAGCTGCCACATCTAAGGAACAGCTAACAGTGGACAGTTGTGAGTTTTGAGGGAACAGGGAACAGGCTCCGTGCCCCACCCCCTTGCTCTAGCTTTCTTCTTCTGTCGCGGCGCCAGTGGTCTTGGCAGCCGTTCCCGGCTCGTCGAGCCACAGCCACACAATCCACCACACCAGGACAGCCACGTATACCGCCTTGTTGGCGTTCAACAGTTTGCCGATCAGGCCAAGGACGCGCTCATACTCCACCTGGCTCTGGGGATGCGCCGTTTTAACGATGGCCTGCACCACCGCCTGCATCGTCATCCAGGCAATGGCCCCCGTTGAGAGCCCAATGGAGATCATCTGCGTGTGACTCCGCCAGCCGGCCTTGAAACGGCGGCCAAACAACACCACCAGCAGCCCCAATTCGACCGTCAGAAGATTCACAAGCATACTGCACTTCAGCGCCGCCAGCTGCATCAGGTGTAGCCTGCCAATCGTCGAGTCCAGGGCCAGGTCCTTTACTGCCGGCCAAGTCCCCCAAAATGCCAGCACGAAGCCGGCCACCACTAGCAGCCCCAGAGTATTCACAATCCACAGGGAGCGCTGAAGCCCGGCAAAGGCATTTCGCGCCACCTCCACCACGACCAGAAGGGCAACAATCGCCCCGAGATCGGCCAGCGAAAGAAGGATCTCCTGCAAGGGGATCATCGCCATCCGGCCCGACAGCAGGACCTCAGCCATCAACTGCAAGGCAAACAGCGCGATACCAGCGGTAAACCACGGATAGCGCCGCGCGCGGTCACGGCCCAGCAGAACTACCAGCAAAACCAATTGCGCGGCAAAGGTCAGCGTCCAGAGAATCTGGCGCGCGGAATAATCAAAATGAAAGTGCATTTGAACCTTGTCTGGCCGCGTGTGGAGTGCTTCGCCGGCCCTTCCTAGTCTGCCATGGACCCCATTTTCCCCGGATTGTGAGCGTAAAAGCGAACGGCACGGAGAAATGAATCAATAAGGAGATATGGTGCGCCCGGAGGGATTCGAACCCCCGACCTAACGCTCCGGAGGCGTTCGCTCTATCCAACTGAGCTACGGGCGCGCATATTCAGCATACCGCACTTCGGATTCCTTCGGGCGAAATCCGCCCGTCCGCCCCAGGGCCGGAGCATCTGAATCTCTTGAAAGGCGCTGCTGATTCTGTCTCTTGAGGGAATGTTTTAATCCAGCGAGATCAGAGGCCGAGGCAGGCGGGGTCTGGCACGGTCCAGGAAGAGCCTCATGCGCAGAGCCTCGGCTCGCTGCATAGCCACCAGCCGCATATGCCTCCGGATGTGGTCGCCGTTTTCCAGCAGGGCCACCTGCGTCTCGTCGAAGGCGGCATCCTTCTCCAACCGCGCAATCCGCTCTTCGACGGTGCGGCGAAACCGGGGACTGATCTCAAAACCTTCGTTGGCTGCGCAGTTGGTCATCATGGCAGACTCCTGGGAGAAAATTCTTTCGCCTCCAAAAAATAATTTTCCGGGAGGGCTAAAGTATTTTTAACCTGTGCCGATACTAATGAGGAATTGAATTCGGCGAAAGATGACTGTGTGAAGGCACGAAGGTAATTTTTTGTCTGGAAATAGAACAATCGAAGTGGTTTTCTTAAGGTTTTTCACAATTCGGTCCGCCAGCCTAGAAGATGCGGGATTTTCTTTTACCTTCCCATATAGAAAATTGGCTTTGTATTGGAAGCAGTTTCGAGTGCCCCATGATGCCTGATCTCCAGTTCGCTAGTGTTGCGGAGCGGTAGCGAAATAGCCCTTGCGAACCTGCACCTTCATGCCGTCCCCGCGGCACTCGACGGAGAGCTTGCGAAAGCCGCCGTCCAGTTTGGCGTTGCTGGGCGTGTAGGCGGCCACGTACTGGGTGCGCAACTCGTCTTCGATCTGCTGAAAGGCTGCCTCAAGCTTCTTGCAGTTGTTGCCCACGTCGATCAGCCGCCCGCCGGTTTCCTCCGTCAACTTCTTCATGGCCGAGTAGCCGCTGTAGCCAGAGACCACGTAAACGCCCCGGTCGGCGATCAGAATCGTATAAACAATAACGTTGAACCTCTGTGCCGTGGCGATGGCCTCACCGATTGTGGTGCGGCTGCCCACATCTTCGCCGTCGGTCAGCAGAATCATTGCCTTGCGGCCTGTCTCCTGGTTCATCTTCTGTGTTGCGGCCAGGAAGACAGCGTCGTAGAGCAGGGTTCCCTTGGGTTTTCCGATGGTGGGAACGGTTCCGCCCCCAGCGCCGGGAAGGCCCGCAGCTCCGTTGCCGCCTGCCGTGTTGATTTCAGCTATTCTCATGGCCCTAGCCAATTGGTGGGGGTCGTTGGTGAAATCCTGCAACAGATCCACGCCAACGTCGAAGGAGAGCAAAAAGGCTTCGTCCTTTTGCTTGAGCACACGCTCCAGAAACTGGCTGCCCGCATCCTGCTCCAGGGGCAGCACGCGCTCCTGACTGCCTGAGGTGTCCAACAGAATCCCCAAAGTCAGCGGCTGGTGCGTTTCAGCCACAAAGCTCGTAAGCGCCTGCGGCTGTTTGTCTTCCGAGACGGTGCAATCATCCCTGGTCAGGTGGGGGACCAGGTTACCGGCCTTGTCCTTGACGGTGAACAGAACATCCACCAGGTTGACATTCACCTTGATGGTTGCCACCGGCTTGTCCTCGGGAGACGTAGCCGGCGCGGCACTGACCGGGGGGGCATCCGGCGAGGGAGCAAGCTGGGCCCGTGCCGCCGGAAGCAGCATCGGCAGGCCAAGCAGCAAAACGGCAACTCCCCATCCTAATCGCATTCTGGTCCTTTTTAGACGGAATTGGGACTCTCTGGAGAGCATACTCGAAGAGTTTGCCGTTGGGTGCAACCTGCGCGGCCCTCGCGCGTCTGATAGTCTGACGAGTGTAGCCCTGTCTGCTGATTCCAGGCTGGCGCGGCGTGCATTTGCGGCCCGTTCATCGGGTTTAAGCTGTCAAGTGTCAACTGTTAGCTGTCAGCTAACAGCGGTGTTTTGAGAGGACTAAATACCTGTGAAGCTAGGTTTAACGGCAATCGCGCTCGCTGCGCTCCTGAGTTCGAGCCCGAATTCCCCCTTGAGTTTGAGCCGGGTGGCTCTGGCCCAACAGCAGCAATCCACTGTGCCCGACGCCCCCACGCCCCAAGCACCCAAGCCATTGGCGTCAGACGTCAACGGCCCGATTACTCCCGGCTTAGGCGCCGGAGACACTCCGTCTGGGCCTACTTCATCTTCAAACCCTCCAGCCCAGCAACCGCCCGCACCCAGCAGCCAGATGCCCTCCAATCAGGGCAAGGATCGGTTCCAGGTCGCGCCGCCAGAGATACCCGCCGCTGGCGAGGGCGTTGATAAGGCGGCTACGATCATCCGCCTGCACGTGAATTTTGTCGAGGTTCCAGTCACCGTCAAGGACTCGAAGGGAAAGCTGGTGTCCGGCCTTACCTATCGCGACTTCAAGGTCTTCGAGAACGACACCCGTGAGCCGCTGGCATTTTTCACCACAGATTCGTTCCCGCTGTCGATCGCTTTCGTCATCGACCAGAGCTTGACCTCCGACGTGATGGCCAAGGTAAACAACTCCCTGGGCGCCATCCAAGGCGCGCTCACGCCTTTTGACGAAGTGGCTGTCTTTTCCTATAACAACGGCGCGCAGAACCGCTCCGGGGGCTTTACCGGCGCACAGAGCGCGCGGGTTCCTTACGTACTTTCCATGACCAAGGCCGCCGGCGAAGAGATGCTGGTGCCGGTCAACAGCGGTCCGCTGGCCGGTTGCAATATCCGCCAGAACGGCAATTGCGTCGATCCCAACCTGCAGCCCGGACACTCAGCCGGCGGCAGCACGTTCATGACCATCCCCAAGGAGATTCACACCCTCAACGACGCGATCCTGGCCGCGGCCAAGGAACTCTCGACGCGCCCCAAGGGCCGCCGACGCATCATCTATGTCATCTCCGACGGCAAGGAGTACGGCTCCAAGGCCACCTATAAAGAGGTTCTGCGCTACCTGGAGACCAACAAGACCGCGGTCTACGGCACGCTGGTGGGCGACTCAGCCCGTTGGGGCGAGGGCTACGTGAGCCGCATCCACCTGCCCTTCACCATGTACGACAACATTTTGGCCAAGTACATTCTGGCTACCGGCGGCACGCCGGACTTCGAGCGCGGCTTGGACGGCATCGAGAAGAGCTACGCCGAGATCGCCAAGGAAGCGCGCAACCAGTACACTCTGGGCTACTACAGCAACCAGCCGGTGATCGATGGCAAGTTCCGCAAGATCGAGGTGCGCCTGGAACGGCCCGGCATGGAGATCATCGCCAAACAGGGCTATTACCCCTCGGCGCAGGATTCCCACTAGCCCAGGCTGGCCCGCTTAACCGGTAAAGACACGAACGGCCTGTGCTCTCGCACAGGCCGTTCGTTTTGAATCAATCCACGCAGCACGGACCAAGTTACCGGACAGGCTTGATTCCCCGCCCAGGAAGCCTTGCGACCGCAGTGGCTTACTTGGGCTGGACCGGCGTAGAGGGTGGCGGAGCAGGAGCCGCATTCTGCTGCACGGGCGGCACCGGAGGCGTAGGCGTAGGCTCGATCCCGCCCTTGAGACCTTCCCTGAAGCCCTTCAATCCCTCGCCCAGTCCCTTGCCCAACTCAGGCAGCCGTTTGCCGCCAAACAGGAGCAATGCAACAATGGCGACCACCAATATGTGCCACGGCTGAAGCTCGCCCATAAATTCACCTCCGAGCGCCGCACAGACCGGCGCACATTCTCAAGAATTATTGTCGCACAAAGCCGTATGCCGTGCAGGGAGCTAGTTCACCTGCGCCGGCTTGCCCAGCCGCTCGGTCACCATGGCGTAAAAGGCGCGCAGATCTTCCTCATCTCCCAAGGTCAGCCGGCGGTAGACCTTCATCAGCGGAAACAGTCTTGAGGCGCGTACCTCGATGGCCGGAACCGCAACCATGCCGCCAGGATACGGGGTCATCTCCCATGTGCCGGCATAGCGACGCCGCAATACCTCGCCCAGGTAGCTGCCCCACAGCCGCACCTCGAAGTCCAAATCAAGTTCCGGACTCTCGCCCACCATGACCAGAATCTCGTCCAGCCCGTCAATCGATTCCGAGGTGAAGTCCAGCTTCTGGTGGAACTCGCTCTCGCCCAGCTCTACCGCCGCCCGCGCATAGCCCTCCATCATCATCCCCAGGTCAGGGAAGACCGACGACTCCAGCCGTTTGCGCAGATCGGAAGGGTTTCTCATCCAGTCACAAAAGTATATGCTCCTCGCGTTGCCGTGGGAGCATCCAAAGAGATGCCGGGCAGAAAAATGGCACGATACCCCATGATCATGGCAGACTGAAAGCAGATGTGGAGGGTTCTCCGATGAAGTCTATCAAGTTTTTTGTTCTTGCCACAGCGTTAGCCCTGACTGCTTGCAAGGCTCCTTCCACCAGCGCCCTGACGACCACTCACGCCAGCCGCGACATCTATCCCGCTCCTGAGCAGGCCAAAGCCGATCTGGCTGCCGCTCTCAAGACCGCAGCCAGCACCCACAAGCGCATCCTGCTGGTTTTTGGCGGCAACTGGTGCGCCGACTGCAAGGTGCTGGACATCTACTTCCATGACCAGGCCAACCGGCCCCTCCTGGAAGCGAATTTCGTGCTGGTCCACGTGAATATCGGCAGGATGGACGCCAACCTGGACATCGCTCAGAAGTACGGGGTGCCATTGGAAAAGGGCGTACCCGCCCTCGCCGTCCTGAGCCAGGACGGCAGCCTGCTTTACAGCCAGAAAAGCGGCCAGTTTGAAGATATGCGCAGCATGGCGTCGTCTGAAGTGACCAAGTTCCTGATGCAATGGGAACCCGAGCAGCCTTGCTCGACGGCGATGGTGAACTGCTAGGACTGTTGCTACAAACTGCGAAGAAACGCGTGAAAACTGGCGGCATGAGGCGAGGCACTCTCAACTTTGGCCGGGTTGATCTTTCCCAGCAAATCAAATCCATGCTTTGTCTTGTGGTATTCGCCCTTGGTCTTGGATTGTTTCGAGGAGTGCTTCAACTTGGGTTCCAAATCGTTTTTTGGGACGGCTTCAATGTTGACTGGGCTTCCCGGCAGGCTGTTTTCCACAAACCCGCCATCGTAGAACGTAGCCAACACTTCACGGTCGGCAAGGAACCAAGCCTCCATGGCTTGAACCATCAGGAAAACCCGGTGATTCTGCAAGGGAGGAAAGTTCCAGTTGTCGCGAATGCGAAGATGTTCTGTTGGTGTGCCCGCAGTCACTTGGCCTTCGGCATCAACCAATAAAGCGCAGATTTCACCTGGACGGCTGTTTTGAATCGCCGTGTTGAATCGGTCGAATGCCTGTTGGCGTCCACCGCAAGCCACGATCCTCGGGCGTTTACTGGGCGGCGCAAGTTTCCCGCAGTACTTTGCAAATCCTTCCTTGCACCGCTTGATCGTGTCCGGGTTGTCTCCGCCGCCCTCAACGTAAATTCGGACGCTCACCAGCGATTTCCCCCGATTTCGCCGCTCGACCAAAGTTGGCCCAGCGAATACTTTTCCAACCAGACTTTCAGCCGATCCTTTTCCAGCCGCCGAATCTCTGTCGCCCCATTCACCTTCTCGCAGACGCAAACGGCTTCCGGTTCATCAGAAAAAGCATCGACGAGCGCAGTTGAGTGCGTGGTGAGGATCAGTTGCGTCCGCGTAGAGGCATCGCGCAGCAGATCGGCGAGCGTAGGAATGATGTCGGGGTGCAAGCCGAGTTCCGGCTCCTCGATGCACGTAACTGGTCCAGGTGTTGGATTGAGCAGAATCGCGAGCAATGCCAGCCAGCGAAGAGTCCCGTCGGAGAGACGATAGGCGGGAATCGAGAATCCGCCTTCTTCAAGAATTGCTACCTGAAGATGTGTGCTGACAATCTGAACCTCAACTCCCTTTATTGGCTCATAGAACTGCTTTATCAGTTCATTAAGCCTATCAAAAGTGGAACGATAATCCGATTGATACCGAGCAAGCAGTTGAGCCAGGTTTGACGCATTCTCTAAAAGCATCTCAACAGGTTGACCCGCTGAAACTGGCTGGCGTGCAGTAAAACCAGAGCCGAAAACCCAATCGCGATAGAAAGCAAATCGTTCGACATTACCCGCAAATTCACTGATGCGAGGCTGGCTTATGCTGAGGGTGGAAACGCTGCCAATCATGGACAAAACGGAACGGCTAAGGGGCAATTTCTGGTCTTGCCGAGCAAAAACAGTTTCGGCGTTCATAGGGTGCGAAAAGACTTCTCTCTCGTCGCGGTTATATGCGTCCGGGTTCGCTAGCATTCCGTCTACGTCGTCCTCGATCTCCAGGAAGCGTTCTGTCATCACAGCAAATGCGCCACTGCCTGCCCACAAACCAATTGAATAAAAGAGAGAATTATCCCCATCTCGGCCCGAAAAGACGTTTACTTTCTCGGCGGTAGTGGTAACCGAAAGTGATGGCGGTTTGTTTTCGTCATCCTTGCCCTTCCATATCCACTCCGATGCACCGCCGGTCTCTCTCACTTTTGACCAAGGGTCTTTATCAGGCAGCTTGCTGAGCAGCCCAAGGATCTCAATTAAATTCGACTTGCCCGACCCGTTCGGCCCGATCAGGATGTTCAGTGGACGCAACTCGATCTCTTCGGTATTGGGTCCGAAGGAGAGCAGGTTAACCGGGCGGATCGACTTCAAAAACGGTTGCTGGGCCATAGCTCCGCCTCCTTGCTTTTGGAAAATGTCTGCACGGTATCACTTTACCTCAAACAAATGGGGAAGCAGGATTCTCCGGCTGGGCGAAGTGCCTGGAACGGCAACATCGTCCCGCAGACAGCCGTTGGGGGCTGTCCCTTCAACTTCGCGGGGCGAGGTTCTTGGTGTTCTGGTAGGTGTAGACGATGCGGTGGGTGACGGTGATGGTGGAGAGTACTGCCAGAACCCAGAGTACCGGGGCCATTGCGCCCCAGTGGTTGAACAGGGCGCCCAGAATGACCAGCACGATGCGCTCCGGCCGTTCCATGAAACCCACCTTGCATTGGCCGATGAGAGCCTCAGCGCGAGCGCGCGTGTAGCTGACCATCAGCGAAGTGACCATCACAAAGGCCACCAGCACCACATATCTGAATCTATTGATGCGGCCGTAGTAGACCAGCAATCCGAAGAAGAGCACCACGTCGGAGTAGCGGTCGATCACCGAGTCGAAAAACGAGCCGAAGACGGTGACCTGGTTGTTGCGCCGCGCCACACGGCCGTCCACCATGTCGAAGATGCCTGCGCCGAAGATCACCATGCCCGCATAAAAGAACATCCAGTCGGCATTGGCGGCGTTGGCGTGCCCAAAGAGAAATGCGGCCACGATGTTGATGACCAAGCCGATGAAAGTAAGTATGTTGGGCGAGATGCGGGTCAGCGCAAGGCCATGGACGATCTTGTCAAGAAGCCATCCGCAGGCGCGGCCGAAAGCGCTGGTCCAGGTCGTTGCCATTGTTCCTACTTCCGCTCCAAATTCTTCTCTAGGCCGGCACCGGCTTCAGCTTCGGCGGCGGCGGCTTCATCGTGGATGGTGGTCAGTTTCAGGATTTCCAGTTCGCGCTTGCCGTTGGGAGTGACGATGGTGGCTACGTCGCCCACCCGCTTGCCCACCAAACCGCGACCGATGGGCGAGGTGGTCGAGATCAGCCCCTTTGATACGTCGGATTCCTCGCTGGTCACCAGCCGGTAGACGATCTCCTCTTCCTTGGTCGAGTCGAAGACCACCACCGTTGAACCAAAGCCTGTCCTATCCCTGGGAATGTTGGTCAAATTGACCAAAGAAAGCTCGGCCATGCGCCTTTTGAGCTGCGCCAGACGGGCATCCACGAATGTCTGGCGCTGCTTCGCCATGTGATATTCGGCGTTTTCCGACAGGTCTCCCATGGCCACCGCCTTCTTGATTTCGGCTGGAAGCTCATGGTTGAGTTCGTGTTCAAGGATTGCGATCTCTTCAAGTAGCTTTTTTTTGATGTGTTCAGGCATCCGAATTCCATGGCGGCGAGCAAGGTTGCTCAATCCGCGAAAGATAAAAGAACTTAACTTCTTATTATACGCGGGAGAAGGAAGACAGTAATCAGTGGGCAGTGGTCAGGAAAACGCGGCTCGCGAACCAAACGGGGAATCTCAGGGCATAAACGCAAAGCCCATGCACACTGAACCGGGCCGGCAGAAGTGATGATGATCCTTAACCCCCTGACCTCTGTTCCTCCAGGAAAGACTGCAAGATGAGCGTAGCGGCCACCTGATCGACGACTCTCCGGTGCTGCTGCCGGGCGTGGCCGGCTTCGTAGAGAATCTGGTGCGCCTCACGGGTGGTCAGCCGCTCGTCCCGCAGGTGGATGGGCAGTCCGGTCAATTCCGCCAGCTCGGCGGCAAAGGCCTGCGTTTTGGCGGCCTGGGGGCTTACGTCGCCGGAGAGATGCAGGGGATTGCCCACCACGATGCCCACCACCCCAAACCGCCGGCAGAGCCGCGCGAGCGAACGCAA
>Ga0255356_1000138_pt1 | contig 47717 bp, 49 predicted proteins | sample HBST100metaG_FD_189944 | JGI IMG/M metagenome (GOLD analysis project Ga0255356, IMG submission 189944) | Peat soil microbial communities from Stordalen Mire, Sweden - H.B.S.T100 | ecosystem: Environmental > Terrestrial > Soil > Wetlands > Peat | place: Sweden: Norrbotten County, Stordalen Mire...
TCCTCACCGGGAACGTGGCGCTAGAGTCGATGGGCTTCAAGACCTTCGGCTTCGGCGGCGGCCGCGCGGACATCTGGGAGCCGGAGCTCGACGCCGATTGGGGCCCGGAGTCCACGTGGCTGGGCGACCAGCGCTACAGCGGCGATCGCGAGTTGGCGAATCCCCTGGCCGCGGTGCAGATGGGGCTCATCTACGTGAACCCTGAAGGCCCCAACGGCAATCCCGATCCGGTGGCCGCGGCGCGCGATATCCGCGAAACCTTTGCGCGCATGGCGATGAACGACGAAGAGACGGTGGCGCTGATTGCCGGCGGACACAGCTTTGGCAAAACGCACGGCGCCGCGCCTGCCAGCCACGTGGGCGCTGAGCCCGAGGCCGCATCCATCGAAGAGCAGGGGCTGGGCTGGACGAGTAGCTTCCGCTCGGGCTCGGGTGGAGACACGATTAGCAGTGGTTTGGAAGTGACATGGTCGAAGACGCCGACGCAGTGGAGCAATAGCTTTTTCGAGATTCTCTTTGGATTTGAATGGGAGCTGACCAAGAGCCCCGCCGGCTGCTACCAGTGGAAGCCCAAGGGCGACGCGGGCGCGGGTCTGATTCCCGATGCGCACGATCCGGCGAAGAGCCACACGCCGACCATGCTGACGACGGACCTATCGTTGCGCTTCGACCCAGCCTACGAGAAGATTTCGCGGCGTTATTTCGAGAATCCGCAGGAGTTTGCGGATGCTTTTGCGCGGGCGTGGTTCAAGCTCACCCATCGCGACATGGGTCCGCGCGCGCGGTACCTGGGTCCGCTGGTGCCGAAGGAAGAACTGATCTGGCAGGATCCGGTCCCCGCCGTCGACCACAAACTTGTGGACGCGACGGACATTGCGGCGCTGAAGGCCAAGGTGCTCGCTTCGGGACTTTCCATCGGCCAGCTCGTCACCACCGCGTGGGCCGCGGCGTCCAGCTTCCGCGGCAGCGACAAGCGCGGCGGCGCCAATGGCGCGCGCATTCGCCTCGCTCCGCAGAAGGACTGGGAGGTGAACCAGCCGGCGGAATTGAAAAAAGTGCTGGCGAAACTCGAATCCATTCAGACCGAATTCAACGCTGCCCAAAAAGACGGCAAGAAAATTTCTCTCGCCGACCTGATCGTGCTCGCCGGCACGGCCGCCGTCGACGAAGCGGCGAAGAAGGCCGGCCACGAAGTGAAGGTCCACTTCGCTCCGGGCCGCATGGACACGTCGCAAGAGCAGACCGATGGGTCGTCGTTCGAGGCGCTCGAGCTGAAAGCAGACGGGTTCCGCAACTATGTGCGCAAGGGGCTCGAAGGATGCCAGGCCGAGTTGCTGCTCGACAAGGCGCAACTGCTCACGCTCACCGCACCCGAGATGACCGCGCTCGTCGGCGGCCTGCGCGTTCTGGGCGCGAACTTCGGCGGATCGAAAAACGGCGTCTTCACCAAGCGGCTGGAAACGCTGACCAATGACTTCTTCGCGAACCTGCTGGATATGGGCACGAAGTGGCAGAAGTCGGCGACCGAAGGCGTTCTTGAAGGCCGCGACCGCAAGACCGGCGAACTCAAGTGGACCGGCACCGTGGTCGATCTCGTGTTCGGTTCCAACTCGCAACTGCGCGCGCTGGCCGAGGTCTATGCGAGCAGCGATGCCGAGAAGAAATTCGTCGAGGACTTTGCGGCAGCGTGGACGAAGGTCATGAACCTGGATCGCTTCGACCTGGCGAGTTAGCGGGTCAGCGTCCCGGTGCTCCAGTCTTGCGACAAGAACCTAACGAGGATGGGCAACTGTGAGTGCGGGTCTGGAGACCCGCACGACAGCCGGTCAGGAGACCGGCGCTACACAAGGACTGGCGCACGAAGCACGGTGTTCATCGCGCAACCATCTTACCGCGTGGACCACCAGACTACGAGCTAGCGCCTGACTGCTGGCGCTGAATCTGGCGCCGCGTATACCGGGTCCTTCGTAATGCGATGCCAGGTGCCTGTCCCCAGCTTCCCCGTCATCGATACCGCCGTCGAACCCTGCAGCGTGTAAGTTCCCTGGTCGTCCCACTGCAGATTGATGGCGTGCAGCGTGTACTTTCCGCTGCTCGCGGTAAACGTCCCGTCGTGCGGCGGCGTGTTATCCGGGGCCTCGCTATGAAAGGTGTAGGCGCCGTTGGCCGAGACCTGCCAGACCCAGATACCGGAGCTGACATTGAGCCCCCAAAGGCCCACGAGGGCAGGATCGACAGATCCCGGCTTTCCGCCCGGTGGCAGCGGCAGCGGCGACCGAAAGCGCACGTCGTCGCTGCCGCAGGGTGCGAGAGTCACGGTGCAGCTGATGCCGCCCGCCTTCGTGCATTCCGCCAGCGCTTGTGCCGCGGCTCCTTCCCGCGTCGCACCCGAGCCCACGCCATAAAGATTCGGGACAAAGTTCGGAGGCGCGGCAAGCGCCACGCAGCTATTCACCACTGAATAGATCTTGCAGTCCTTGGCGCCCTTGCTCTGGCAGTACTGAAGCGCCCCATTGTCGACGCTGGCCTCCGTAGTCGTCCCTTTCTCTGCGCCAGACCAATTCGTCGAGGAAGAAACGGCGATGGCCGCATATCCGAACCCCTGCGCCGCCGCCGGCCGCGCGCTCTGCGCCGCCAGCAGCAGACCCACTGCGGCACACGCTGCCGTAGTCGCCCAGCGAACCGCCATCGGCCTATGCATGGTTGATTGTCCTCCTGGGGCAGAAGCCTCGAACCAACCATCCCAAAGCCGCGCACCGCGAGTCAAGCACGAAGTTGCATTGGCCGGATCAGGCGGTTCGGCGAGCTAGTAGCCGGCGGCTTTGCCGAAGTGATTGCGATGATCCTGGCCACCGAACAACTCGCCGCTGACGGGATCGACGGCGATGCACTCCCCGTCGGACCAGTGGCCGCGGCTGAGCGTCACCGTGTAGCCCATGGCGCGCAGCGCGGCTATCGTGTCGGCGCTGAATCCCGGCTCGAGATACAGGATGTCCGGCAAATACTGATGATGAAAGCGCGGCGCGTCCACCGCCTCCTGGATGTTCAGGCCGCCCTCGGCCGCCGACAGAAAAATGTTGCCCACGGTCGAAATAATGCGCCCGCCGCCGGGCGAGCCGAGCACGTAGCGCAGCTTACCGCCTTCAAGAATGATGGTCGGCGTCATGGAGCTCAACGGGCGCTTGCCGGGCGCGATGGCGTTGGCCGGCCCCTGCACCAGACCGAACATATTGGGCGTGCCGGGCTTGGCGGCAAAGTCGTCCATCTCGTCGTTGAGCAGGAAGCCGAGCGAAGCGGAGGCCACGTGCGAGCCGAAGTTGTCGTTGAGCGTGGTGGTCACGGCCACGGCATTGCCCTCGCGATCCACCACGGAATAATGCGTAGTGTCAGGTGATTCGTGCCGTCGCTGCCCTGCCGTCGGGGGTGCGGCCGTCACAAAGCCTGCGGGGCGCTTCAGTGTGGCGCTCGGCGAGGCATGATCTGCCAAGATGCTTTCGCGCCACGCGGCAGCGTAATTTTTTGCGATCAGCGCGGCCACTGGAATCGCGTTGTAATCGGGATCGCCCAGATAGTCCGCGCGATCCATGTAGGCGCGCCGCCACGCCTCCGTGGCCAGATGAATCCACGCGGCACTGCGATCGCCGCGCGTCGCCAGCGGATAGCTCTCCAGAATATTGAGCGCACTGATCAGCACAATCCCGCCGGAAGAAGGCGGCGGCGCGCTGATCACCGTAAAGTTGTGACCGCTGCCGCGAAACGTCCCCACAACCGGCTCGCGCTCCACCACGTTGTACTGCGCCAAATCGTCGCGCGTAAGCAGCGCGCCGCCTTTGCCCAAATCGTCCACAAGCTGGCGAGCCATCCTGCCGCGATAAAAATCGTCGGGCTCGGCAACGATGCGTTCGAGCGTGGCGGCGAGCAGTGGCTGGCGGAAGATTTCGCCGGCCTTATACAAGCGCCCATCGCGCTGAAAAATGTGATGCGACGCGGGAAAGCGCGCCAGATCGGGATCCGCGAGCTCGCCCGCCTCCTGCGCCGTTAGTTCAAAACCCGCGCGCGCCAGTTGGATCGCCGGCGCCATCACGCGCTTTAGTCCGAGGCGGCCGTATTTCTTCTCCGCATAAACCAGGCCGGCCACGGACCCCGGCGTGGCAATCGAACGGTAGCCGAGCACGCTCGCGTCGGCAATCACGTTGCCGCTAGCATCCAGATACATATTCTCGGTAGCGGCCAGCGGAGCCTTCTCGCGGTAGTCGAGAAAAATAGTTTTTCCCGTGTGCTCGCGGATCAGCATAAAGCCGCCGCCGCCCAAATTGCCCGCGATGGGATGCACGACGGCCAGCGCAAAACCCGCAGCCACCGCTGCGTCAACAGCGTTGCCGCCCGCCTCCAGAATGCCCAGCCCCGCATCCGCAGCCAGATGATGCACGCTCACCACCATGCCGTGCCGAGCGCGCACCGGCTGCTCGCCGCGGTAGGGGAAGATTGAGGGTGCGTTTTCCTGGGCGATGAGGGCAGACGCGGCGACAAGTAAGCCGGCGAACGTGGGCAGCAAGGACCAGCGGTGAAGGGCGCGCATCATAGTGCTCATAGGATAAGAGGTAGACCAGCCACTCACTAACCACTAATCACTGACCACTAATCACTGACCACTAATCACTCACGACTGTTTGTCAGATGTATTCCTTGAAGAGCTCTGGCGAGGGATTGGGGATGACGCCTTTGCCCACGAGCATGCCGTCTTCCGCGGCGGCCTTGCATCCGGCGGCGACGGCGGCCTGCACGCTCGAGATGTCTCCGGCCATAACCACGAAGCCTTTGCCGCCGAGAGCCATGGCGAGATGGACCTTGAGAAGAGTGACGTTAGCGGTTTTAACCGCGGCGTCGGCCACTTCAATGATGCTGGCCGCGGAGAACGTTTCAATGACGCCGAGCGACTTGAGCTGGCTGGGCGGAATGTCGACGGTCTGCGAAATGGCCTGAAGCACCGTGGGATGCACGCGTGCGATCTGGCGGCGCTCAATGAGCGAGGCGCCGGCTGCGGTGGCTCCGGCGGCGAGCGCGGCCTGAACGCTGGTGACGTCGCCCGAGACCACGATGAGGAATTTGCCCGAGCAAATGCTGCGCGCGAGCAGAAGTTGCACTGAGCCCGCCTTCAGCATCAGGTCTTCGACGACAAAACCCGTCGCCACGCTCGAGAGCTCGATAAGTCCGATGGAATTGATTTCCGGCATTGCAGTGTTTCCTTTTCAGTGCTCAGTTGTCAGTGATCAGTGGCCAGTTGCCCGGCCCACGCCTGCCTTGAGTCGTTTAACATTCGCGCGTCCTGGGTTTCTTACTAACTACCGTCTAACTACCATCCGCACACCACTAACCACTAATCACTAACTACTAACCACTGTTTTTCTCACGCTTCAATCACCACTGCATCCGCTCCCACCGTCACGCGGCCGTCGATACTCGCATGAATGCGCGCGCCAAGCTTGCCCGCTTCCGGCGCGGCAATCAAATCGCCCACGCGCACGCGGTCGCCGCACTTGACCACTGCAACCGCGGGAGCGCCCGCATGTTGCTTGAGCGGCAGCGTCACTTTGCGCGGCGCAAAATTGTGCTCCGTAAGCGGACCTTCATTGCGAAATTCCCCCAGGCCCAGCTTGGCGATCAGCCGCCGCATGGGAACGCGGCGAAATTCAGCCATGGGATGCGGCTGGATCGATTCGGGAGTGCCTTTCCAAGTGAGTCCGCGCTCGCGCGCGATGGGCTTGCCCTGCACGCAAACATTCTTAGGATCCAAATCCTCAGGGCACGCAAACATAGTGCACAGGTTGCATTCGCAGCAGTAGAGCGTGGCCACCGTCAAGTCTCCCGGCTGCGAAAAGCCCAGCGACCGCATGGCCGCATGCGGCTCAATGGGATGGCCGAGCAGATAGCGCGGGCAGAACTCCGTGCAGAAGCGGCACTGATCGCAAGCCGAGCGGCCGATCTTGGCGATGTGCATCCACGGCGCATTGTGGCGCCGGATGAGCGCATGCTCGGCGGGCAGCACGACGATGCCGCCGGTGGTCTTCGTGACGGGCACGTTCAGATCGGCTGCCGGCTTGGCCATCATCACGCCGCCGAGAAGCACGCCGAAGTCGGGAACCGTGGGTCCACCGGCGGCATCGATAACCTCGCCAATGGTGATGCCAATGGGAACGCGCAGCGTGACGGGATGGGCGACAGCTCCGGCGACGGTGAGGTACTTGTGCGTCACCGGACGGTCCAGCCCGATGTTCATCAGCGTCTCCACATTGGCCACGGCGCAGTCGACGTCCTTCGGCAGGCCACCGGGCGGAATCACGCGGCCAGTGACCATGTGCACCAGGATGAACTCGTCGCCGGCGGGATAGCAATCGGGCAGCGGCTGCACACGAATGCCCGCCGACGCCTGCGCCTCAATCGCGGCAATGATGTCGAGATATTTTTCCTTGATGCCGACCACGCCCTCGCGCGCCCCGACCAATTGCATGGCCATCGTCATGCCGCGCAGGAAAGGCTCGGCGTGGTGGTGCAGCAGTTCTTTGTCTTTATGGAGGAGCGGTTCGCACTCGGCGGCGTTGGCAATCAGGAGGGAGGCTTGGGTTTTGAACTTGACCGCCGTGGGAAAGCCGCCGCCGCCGGCGCCGACGATTCCCAACTCGTCGATTCGGTCAAGCGAGGGTGTGAGGCCGGCGCGACTTTGCCCGGAAATGCCAGTTTGTGGCGTCATCATCTGGATTATCCCTCAAAATCCGCCAAGATTACGATTGACTCTGATGAATAATGTATCGTATCATTCAACTTCAATCAAGAACAGTCAAAAAATGAAGGTTTTGATCCCAAATATCGGCAGTACCTCGTTCAAGTATCGGCTCGTGGAGATCCTCGATGACCCGGCCGCGGCGGAGACGGTGCTGGCGCAGGGGCGCGTGGAGCGGATCGGCCAGCCGGGCGGGGAATGCGCCGATTGCCTTTCGGCGATCCGAAAATGCCTCAGCGAGATTGCCGGCCCGGGCAAGCCGCTGAAGAGCCTCACGGAGATTGACGCGGTGGGCTTCAAGGCGGTGCACACAGGGCCGCTCAATACGCCGCAAATTATTGATGATGCGTTGCTTGCGGCCATGGAGGAGTTCTCCTTCATGGCCCCGGCACACAATCCGCCATACATCGCCGCCATGAAGGCCTTCGAGCAGGAGCTGTCCGGCGTGCCGCTGGTAGCGGTGATGGAGCCGTTCCCATATCGTTTCATGGACGAGGCCTCGACCACCTACGCGGTGCCTTATGAATGGCGGACGAAGCACGGGATCCGGCGCTACGGATTCCACGGGGCCAGCCACCGCTCCGCCAACGAAAGAGCTCAGACGCTGCTTGGGCGGAAGGATCTCCGGCACATCTCCTGCCACCTCGGCGGCAGTTCAAGCGTGACCGCGTTCAAAAAAGGTGTAGCAATTGACACCAGCATGGGCGCCTCGCCGCAGTCGGGCCTCCCGCAGAACAATCGCGTCGGCGATATCGACGTGTTTGCCGTGCTGCACATGATGAAGAAGCTCGGCCTGGGGCCGGATAAGATGGCAAAGCTCCTCGGCACCCAGTCGGGACTGGCGGGGATCAGCGGCACCAGCGGAGATTTGCGCGACCTTGAGGAAGCCGCTGCCAAGGGCAGTTCCCGGGCGCGGCTGGCGCTGGATGTATACGTGCGCGCCATCCGCCATTATGTGGGCGCGTACCTGCTGGAATTGGGCGGGCTGGACGTGATTACATTTTCCGGCGGCATCGGCGAGAACAGCGCCGCGATTCGCGCTGCGGTCCTCAAGGGGATGGCGCCTTTCGGCGTGGAACTCGACGACGAGAAGAACGCGGAGCTGAAGGGCGAGGGCGAGATATCGACGCTTCGCTCTCTCGTGAAGGTTCTGGTGATTCCCGCCAACGAAGAATCGATTTTGGCGCGCGAGACGGTGGGTGTTGTGATGCGCGCACGCGCCGGACAAGCTCTCGTAGGTCAGACAAAGTAAGACAGGATCGTTTATGGCAAGCGCAGGGAATTCGGTAATCGACAGGGCGACGGTGGAACGCATCGTGCGCCAGGTGGCGCTCGAGTACCTGGGACGCGACACCGGCAGCAAGGCACCGGAGCTGGTGGTGCAGGCCTCGTCGCGCCACATGCACGTGAGCCGCGAGGATATGGATGTGCTGTTTGGCCCCGGCACGGAACTCACCTTCGACCGCCCGCTCTTTCAGGAAGGCAACTTCGCCGCCAAAGAAACCGTGACCATCGTCGGCCCGCGCAGCCGCATCATTTCGAACCTGCGCATTCTGGGGCCCATGCGCAAACAGTCGCAGGTGGAGCTGGCCTTTACCGACGCGATCATGCTGGGCTTCAACGATCTGCCCGTGCGGCTTTCGGGCGACATCAAAGGCACGCCGGGCGCGGTGATCGTCGGCCCCAAGGGCGTAGTGGAGTTGAAAGAAGGCGTGATCCGCGCCGCCATTCACGCGCACATGTGTCCCAAAGAAGCCGCGTACTTCGGCGTCAAGCAGGGCGACAAAATGAATCTGCGCGTAGGCGGGCCTTCGGGAGTGACGTTCAACAACGTGCACGTGCGCATCGATCCCACATCGCGCCTGAACGTGCACATGGATACGGACGAAGCCAACGCCTGCGGTCTGCATTTGACCAAGGACGTGGAAATTTTCAAGTAAAACGCAGCAGGGAAGTAGTAACGCTACAGAACAAGAGAGGAAGCGATGAAACAAGCGCTGGGAATGGTGGAAACAAAAGGCCTGGTTGCGCTGTTTGAGGCGACCGACGCCATGCTCAAATCGGCAAACGTAACCTTCGCCGGCTGGCAGACCGTAGGTTCGGGTCTGGTGACCGCCTTTGTTGAAGGGGACGTGGCGGCGGTCAAAGCCGCAACCGACGCGGGCGCGGAAGCGGCATCGAGAATAGGCGAGGTGGTGAGCGTGCAAGTCATCTCACGGCCTCACGACGAGCTGCCGTCTTTCGTGCAAGGCAACAAAACCGCAGCCAAAAAGTAAAGCTGCACTTCGAGGAGACGAGATGAGTCAAGCAATCGGATTGATTGAAACCCGCGGCATGGTGGGGCTGGTGGAAGCCAGCGACGCCATGGTAAAGGCGGCCAGCGTGGAGCTGGTAAAGACGGTGCAGATCGGCGGCGGCTATGTCACCGCGATTGTCCGCGGCGACGTGGGCAGCGTGCGCGCGGCGGTAGACGCCGGCGCCACCGCGGCCAAGGTCGTAGGCGAGCTGGTGTCGTCGCACGTGATTGCGCGGCCCCACGACGCGCTGGTCGAGAGCATGTTGAAGTAAGTTCGGCGCTGTGGTCGAGGCCTTATCGCAGAGTGCCATTCTTGAAGCTACAGCACTCCGGGATTTGCATCGGCACAAAATCTTAGCATGCCCAGCACTACGGGCTCTGCATCGGCACAACAGTTCGCAGCCGCAGTGCAAAGGGCTTTGTATCAGGGCACGACTTTAGTCGTGCCGAACAGCGGGCCATAAAGGACGGGGCTTTAGCCCCTGAAGGAATCAGGAGATCGCGATGGCGAATGAAGCACTTGGAATGATCGAAACCAAGGGCCTGGTGGCCCTGGTGCAGGCAACGGACGCAATGCTCAAAGCGGCCAGCGTGAAATTTGTGGGCTGGAACAAAGTGGGCAGCGGCCTGTGCTCGGTGTATGTGACAGGCGACGTGGGCAGCGTGCGCGCGGCAGTAGACGCAGGCGCAGCAGCGGCGCGCGCGGCCGGCGAAGTGCAGAGCGTGCATGTGATCGCGCGTCCGCACGATTCGCTGAGCATCGTGCTACAGAAGTAGCGCGACGAAACCGTTTCGCCATCGCGGCTTTGCGGCGAGGCGTCTTGAAAGGGCACGACTTCAGTCGTGCCGCAAGGGTTGGCCCAACATGCATGGGGCTTTAGCCCCTGAAGGTGCGCGGCCTTTGCGAGGTTCGCAATGTTCATAGCAAAAGTCATCGGCAACGTGGTTTCCACGCAGAAGATCGCGAAGTTCCGCGGCATGAAGCTGCTGCTGGTCCAGCCCTACATCAACAAGGAAGGCAAGCTACAGATTTCAGGCAGCTCCGTGGTGGCGGTGGACGGCGTGGGCGCTGGTGTGGGCGAGTGCGTGCTGTTCACGCAGGGCAGTTCCGCGCGCCTCACGCCCACCACCAAGGACGCGCCCGTAGACGCCGTGATCGTGGGCATTGTCGACACGATCGAAGTCGGCGGCGCGACGGTCGCAAAACCGTAGCATCGTGTCTTAGTAATGGGTCGAACGAAACTGGGTGCCCCCGGTCCCGATTTTGGAACCGGGGATAGCACGAAATTTGATGGACACGGTATTAGCTGGAGATGGAGAGAGTTTCAATGCAGACGCAACAGCAAGTTTCGCCCCAGGTGATTGCGGAGATCGCGAAAGAAGTGGTAGCGCGCTTGCGCATGCAGATGCAGACCGCGCCCGCCGCGCAAGCGCCCAGACCATCGGCAGCGCGCGATGGCGTCTTCGCCACCGTGGACGAGGCGGTGAACGCGGCCTACGAGGCGCAGAAGAAAGTGGCGGCGATGCCGCTCGAAGATCGCAAGCGCATCATCGATATCATTTGCCGCATCTGCAACGACCGCCGCGAAGAGCTGGGCAAAATGGAGCTCGAGGAGACCAAGGTCGGCCGTCTCGACCACAAAATCCTGAAGCTGACCAACATGCGGTTTGTGCTGGGCGTTGACTCGCTGCACACCGAAGCGCGCAGCAACACCACCGGATTGTGCATTATCGAGCACGCTCCGTGGGGCGTCATCGGCATGATGCTGCCGGTAACACATTCGGTGCCCACCATGGCCTCGAACGCCATCAATATTGTGGCCGCGGGAAACACCGCGGTCTTCGGCCCGCATCCCTCGGGCGCGCACGTGGCGCAATACGCACTGCAACTGTGGAATCGCGAAATCGAGCGCGAACTGGGCTTTGGCAATGTGTTTACCACCACCGTGGAGCCGACCATCGAAGCTGCCGAACAGATCTTCCATCATCCCAAAGTGGCGCTGCTGTGCTGCACGGGCGGCGCGGCTGTGGCCAAGGCTGCGGCCTTGTCGGGCAAGCGCGTGATCGCTGGCGGTCCCGGAAATCCGCCTGTCGTAGTCGACGAAACCGCCGATCTCGATCGCGCCGCGCGCTGCATCATCGACGGCGCGGCATTTGACAACAACCTGCTGTGCATCGGCGAGAAGGAAGTGTTCGTAGTGGCATCGGTGGCCGATGCGTTTATCGCCGCCATGAAGCGCGCCGGCGCGTATCAGCTCGATTCCGCCGCGATCGAACGGCTGACCAAGGCGGCGTTCACGTTTGAAGGCGGCGGAGGCGGTTGCGCGCGGGCACACGTGAAAAAAGATCTGGTAGGCAAGGACGTGGCTGTGCTGGCCAGGGCCGCAGGCGTGCAGGCGCCGGCTGGAACCGATCTGCTGTTTGGCGAAACCGAAGAGAACCACGCGTTTGTTCAGGAAGAACAGATGATGCCGTTTGTTCCCATCGTGCGTGTGAAGGATGCCGACGCGGCCATTGCCGCCTCGGTCCGCGCCGAGCACGGCTACCGGCACACGGCCATCATTCACACCAACAACCTGGAGACTGCGACGCGCATGGCGAAGGCCATGAATACCACGCTGTTCATTCACAACGCAGCCTCGCCCGCATCGTTGGGCGTAGGCGGCCCGGGATATTTCAGCCACACCATTGCGACACCGACGGGCGAGGGCATCACCACGCCGCTCACATTCACCCGCGAGCGGCAGATGGTGGTTGGCGACGCACTGAGGATTATCTAGGAATGTTTCTGGCGCGGATTGAAGGCACGATCGTGGCAACGGCAAAGCATCCCACATTGGATGGATGCCGGTTTCTGGTTGCGCGCCGGCTGGAGTCCGACGGAACCGCGGCAATAGAGCCGAACGTGGTGGTGGATTGGATGGGCGCGGCGAGCGGACAGACGGTGCTGGTTTCAACCGACGGCGACATTGCGCGCCTCAAGCTGGGCAACAACACGCCGGCGCGCATGGTGGTGGTGGGCCTGGTGGATGCGGTGCAACAACCTGGGAGCGCGGCATGAGGATCGGCATCGTTCGCGGACACCTGACGCTCACGCCGGCCGTGGCGTCGTATGAGGGAAAGACCCTCAAGATTGTGGAACCGGTAACAATGGACAACCTGCGCGCAAAGAACGGGCAGGGCGGAGGCAAGGCGCTGATCGCGGTGGACGAGCTGGGCGCGGCCACGGGCCAAATGGTGGCGTTTACCGAAGGCCGCGAAGCATCGAATCCTTTTTGGCCCACGCCGGTGCCGGTAGACGCGTACGTGGCCCTGATTGTGGACACGGCAGAAGTATAGCCGTAGAGATTTTTTCGAGGTGGGAAAGTGAAGAGCGGAGAAAAGAGCATCGATCTTGGCGGGCGCAAACTGATTGCGATGCGCGATGTGCAGGACGCGGTGACGGCGGGAGCCACGAGCATCGCGGTTGCCGCCAACAGCGTCGTCACGCCATCGGCGCGCGACTTTTTGCAGCAGCACGGCATCGAGTTGGTGATGGAAAAAGCGAACGGCGGATCGCAGCAGGCCGCGCAGCCCGCGACGCCGACGGCAGCGAGAACAGCCCCGGCCGCGGTCAATCGCCGGCTGTTTTCATCGCCCGAGGCTGAGGCCATCAAGAAAGAAATCTGTTCGGTCGGCCGCAAGCTGTGGATGCGCCAGTTTGTCGACGGTAACGGCGGAAATATTTCGTATCGCCTTGGGCCCAACGAAGTGCTTTGCTCGCCGACCCTGGTAAGCAAGTACGATCTCACGCCCGACGATATTGGGATGACGGATATCGAAGGCGTACAAATTGCGGGCGCGAAGCCGCGCACCAGCGAACTGCTGTTGCACCTGGAGATTTACAAGGCCGTGCCTGAAGCGAAGGCGGTGGTGCACTGCCATCCGCCACACGCCACGGCCTACGCGATCACCGGACGCGTGCCACCGAACCTCATCATTCCGGAGTTCGAAGTTTTCGTGGGCAAGGTTGCGGTTTCGCCTTACGAAACGCCGGGCACCCAGGCATTTGCCGAAACCGTGTTGCCTTATGTGAAGACGCACAACACGGTGCTGCTGTCGAATCACGGCATCGTATGCTGGGCCGACACCGTGACGCACGCCGAGTGGTACGCCGAGGTGCTGGAGACGTATTGCTGGACACTGCTGATCGCCTCGCAACTGGGCGTGCCCATCTCGCAAATCTCTGAGAAGCAGGGCGACGATCTGCTGGCCATCAAGAAAAAGCTGGGCCTGCCCGATATTCGCTTCGACGCATCGCGCATGAAGGAGTGCCAGTTGTCCGATCTGGAAGTTCCCAGTTCGATTGCTCTGCAACCGACACCCTGCGACGGTCCCCCAAGCAGGAGCGCCACATCGAGCGACGGCGATCTGGAATCGCTGGTGAAGTCGGTGACAGACGCGGTGATGGATGCGATGGGGAAATAAAAAGCAGGAACCAGGCGTACCACGGACCGACGATGAAGGCTGCTGAACGGCAACTGCGAATCCGCCAGATGCTCGAGTCCCGGGACTTCATTGACTCGGAGACTCTCGGCCGCGAACTCGACGCGTCGGAGTCGAGCGTGCGTCGCGACCTCGACATTCTGGAAGCGGAAGGCGTGCTGAAGCGCGTGTACGGCGGCGCGGTCAGCGTGCAGGCCCCACCCAATCGCGCCTTCGACTACGCGGTTGAAAGCGTGCGCCTGAGCGACGAGAAGAGCCGCATTGCCAGGCTCACCGCCGGCCTGATCGAAAACGGCCAGACGGTAATTCTCGACGGCGGCTCCACGGTGGCCGCGGTGGCGCGCGAACTTTCCTCGAAATCGCTGCACATCGTAACCAACTCGCTGCCCATTGCCGAGAGCCTGGAATCGCTGCGCAACATTGAGCTGACGCTGACCGGCGGGTATCTCGATCCCCGGCTGCGCGTGATGCTGGGGCCCTTCTGCGAGCAGATGCTGGGCGCCATCCGCGCCGACGCGGTGATCATGGGCGTTGGCGGCATTACCGAAGCTGGGCTCAGCAACAACAACACGCTGGTGGTGGGCTCGGAACAGAAGATGATTGAAGTAGCGAGCCGCGTGATCATCGTCGCGGACCACACCAAGTTCGGCCGCGGCGGCATGATTCCCGTCGCGCCACTCACGGCCGCGCACATCGTGGTCTCCGACGCGGAACTGAGCCCCGAGTACGTCGCGTTGCTCCGCGACCATGGGGTTGAGCTGCTTCTGGCATAATCGGAGTATCAGCCACCCCAACGACGAAGATCTGTCGGTGGGGGTCCTTTGGCCAAGGCCGCGAGGAGCACCATGCAGATCGAATCAAATGACGTTTTGGTCGTGACCGACGTGCAAAACGATTTTTGTCCGGGCGGAGCGCTGGCCGTGCCCCGCGGGGATGAAGTGGTTGCGCCGATCCAGAGCATCGCGCCGCATTTTAATCACATCATTCTCACGCAAGACTGGCATCCGGCAAATCATACTTCGTTCGCGACCTCGCACCCCGGCAAAAAGCCCTTTGAATCGATCGAGCTTGCCTACGGCAAGCAGACGCTGTGGCCGCCGCATTGCGTGCAGGGGAAGCCAGGCGCGGATTTTCACCCCGGTCTTAACTTGCCGCAGGCGGAGTTGATCTTGCGCAAGGGATTCCAGCCGGAGATCGATTCCTATTCCGCGTTCTATGAGAACGACCGGCTCACGCCAACCGGCCTGGCCAGCTATCTGCGCGAGCGCGGGTTGACGCGTGTGTTCTTTGCCGGGCTTGCCTACGACTATTGCGTGGGCTACTCCGCGCTCGACGCACGACGGCTGGGCTTCGCGGCCGTGGTTGTGCGCGACGCCTGCCGCGCCATCGACTTGAATGGCTCTGCGGCCGCCATAGAGGCGCACTTTGCCAAGGCGGGAGTGACGGTGATCAGCTCCGCTGAGCTTACTGGCTGAGGCTATCTGGCTTACACTGTAAGCACCGAATTCGGTGCTTTGAGGGAGGCCGCATGCTGAACATCGCAACCGACATTCAATCGCTGACGGAATTCCGCCGCGGCTCCGCGCGCATGATCAAGCAACTGAAGAAGAGCAAGCGTCCCATGGTGCTTACCGTAAACGGCAAGGCCGCGGCGGTGGTGCAGGATGCCGAAGCCTATCAGTGCCTGCTCGACATAGCTGCACGTGCCGATGCCAAAGAAGGCGTACGCCAGGGACTGGAAGACGCAAGGAAGGGAAGAACGCGGCCGGCGCGGGAGTTCTTCCGTGAGTTCGAAGCGGCACGTGGCTTATCTCGTTAACATCAACGCGCGGGCCGAGCGCGATCTGGCGGCCCTCTACGACGAAATTGACGCCGGGAACTCCGCTGCGGCGCGCCGCTGGTACGCAGGCCTCAAACAGGCCATCGTCGACCTCGAAGATCAGCCCTACTTCTGGCCGGTGACGCACGAGGCGCGACGGCTGCGGCATATCCTTTACGGCCGCAAGCCCCACAGTGTCTATCGCGTAATCTACCGTGTCCTTGAAAAGCGGAAGATCGTCGAGGTGTTGCATATCCGGCACGGAGCAAGGTCTGAGTTCAAGACATCGGATCTGAAGTGAGGCGTGACCGCTCCGCTCCCGCGTAAAATCGCAACAGGCCCACGAAGCCTCAACACTCTACACGTATGTCCCGCAACTTCTACATTCTCGCCGCCACGCTCGCGTTTTTCGCGCTGGTCTCTGGAGCCATGGCGCTGGTGCCGTCGAGCTTCCAGCCGGGTTTGCCGGCCAATGGCACGTTATGGCGCACGGTGGCGTTGATTCTTGTGGTAGCGGCGCTCGGGTCGGCGCTCATCGGAGTGATGAGCAATCTTTTCGAACAAGTCGACCGGCGCAGCGAAGAGGCACGCCGCTCAGCGCGGCAAAAACGGCGCGGACGGCAGCAGTAGCACGCCGCGAGCCATAGACTCGATAGAATAAAAGTGTGCGGGCATTGCCCCGCGCAGGATTGAGCTGACAGCGATGTTTGAAGTTACCGTGGAGGCAGATTTTTCCTCCGGCCACTATTTGCGCAACTACAAAGGCAAGTGCGAAAACCCGCACGGCCACAACTACAAGGTCCGCGTCACGCTGGCCGGCGCCGAGCTCGACGCAGCCGGCCTGCTGCTCGACTTCAAGTTGCTGAAGCAGGTGCTGCGCCCGGTAATCGAGCGCATCGACCACCAGATGCTGAACGACCTGGAGCCCTTCACGGTGCTGAACCCCTCCGCCGAGAACCTTGCCAAATATCTCTACGACGAAACCAACCATCACCTGACGGATGTGACCGCGGGCCGCGTGCGCGTGAAAGACTGCACGATCTGGGAGACGGACACCACGACGGCAACGTACTACGAGTAGCCGCCATCCCCGCAGCGTGAGCAGGCCCTAATTCATCTGGCCCGATTTCGACTGTAGGTACTTGTCGAAGGGCACCTCGAAGTAGAAGAGTTCGTTGCCCTCGGAATCGCGTATCGACCGCACGTAGAGCCTGGCGCCGGCCAGCGGATGGCTCAGTCCAGAGACATCGTAAAACAGGAAGCCGGCGCGCGTGGTGTGCGGCTCAACGGCCAGGGCGGAATACTCGAAGGTGTTAAAGTCCTGCTCGATTTCCGACATGCTGCCTTTGGGCTTGGTGTGGATGGGTGGCAGCGGCGCGGGCAGCGGAATTTTGCTGCCCTGGCGTTCTCTGCGCGTCATCAACCGCTCTACATCTTCAGGTTCGGCCGCCTGGATGCGGTCCCCATTGGCGGTTTCAAAAAGAATGCGCGCGTCGCGCAGCGAGATGGGTTTGTCGCCCAGGTTGGTCACGATGAGGCGCACCGGCATAACGTCGTGGTCGATGTAGTCGACGCGGAAGATGGACTCTTTTTCCTTCGTATCGTAGGGCTCTACCGCGATCGCCACGTGCTCGTCCGGGTGACTCTCGACCGCCGGAAAGGAAGTGGCAGGCTGCACCGGGGGCGGGTTGTGTTCGGCGGCGAAGCCGATGGCCGCGAGGCCTAGGATCAAGGGCGGAACTACAGCAAAAATTCTCATCGTGCTCGACTGTATCATTCTAGAAGCCGTTTCATGACAGGTTGCGACGTCGTTCGATTATTGGTTCCGGGGCTCAACAGGCTGCGGAAAAACTCAACCCAGCGGCTTTGAAACAAGGGCACGGCTTTAGCCGGGCCGAGAAGGTCAGCAGAATGCGTCGGGCTTTAGCCCCTGCCAATCCGCCCTTTGCCAAATCCGCCCCTCATCCGGAGTTTTTCGGCGGCCTGCCGAACCTCCGAGTTCGGTTTGGACGATTCAGGGCGCTCCTCAAGCCGCACCCCGTTACACAACGCGCCGCAAGCTCTCTTGAGAATCACCTCAAGATTAGACCGGCGAAAGAGCGAATCGGTACCGCATGACGCTTTTTTTCTATAACGCGGGCTTGCTTGCGGCGCTGGTGGCCGGGGCGCCGTGGTGGCTATGGCGCATGGCGACGACCCAAAAATACCGCGAGGGCCTGCGGGAACGGCTGGGGCGCGTCCCAAGGCAGCTGCTCGCTGGCTCGGGCACAGGCGGCCGGCCGCTGATCTGGCTGCACGCGGTCAGCGTGGGCGAGGTGCTGGCCGTCACGCGCCTCGTGAAGACGCTCGATGCGGCGCTGCCGGAATATTTCGTAGCCATTTCCACCACCACGCGCACCGGACAGGCTCTGGCCCGCGAACGCTTCGGAGCCAACCGCGTATTTTATTGCCCGCTCGATCTGCCCTGGGCGGTGCGCGCGTATCTCAACGCGCTCCAGCCGCGCATGCTGGTGCTGGCGGAGACTGAGTTCTGGCCGAATCTGCTCAACGGATGCTTTCGCCGCGGAATTCCCGTAGCGGTGGTCAACGCACGCATCTCCGATCGCTCCTGGCCGCGCTACAAAATGCTGCGCCGCTTGTGGCGTCCGCTGCTGGAACGGCTGGGCGCAGTTCTTGCGCAGAGCCAGACCGACGCCGAGCGCCTGATCGCGATCGGCTGCGCGCCGCAGCGCGTTGCAGTGTCGGGAAATCTCAAGTTCGATGTGCGTGCCGCGCAGGAGGCCGAAGCCACGCGGCTGCTCAAGGCGTCGGCGGCGAGTCTGCGATTCGTCGTCGCAGGCAGCACGCTCGAAGGCGAGGAAGCGGCGCTGCTTGAGGCGTGGCCCAAGCTCCTCAATGTCGACGCGCAGTTGGCAATGGTCCTGGCCCCCAGGCATCCGGAGCGATTTGCGGCGGTGGCGGCGCTGCTCCAGAAATCAGGGAATCGGTGGACACGACGGTCAGAGTGGAATGCGAAATCCGTGGAGCCGTTGCGCCCTGGGGCGATCGTGCTGCTCGACACGATCGGCGAACTGGCGTCGGTGTATTCGCTGGCCAGTGTGGCGTTCGTAGGCGGCAGCCTGGTTCCCGCAGGCGGGCACAATCCGCTGGAGCCGGCGCAATTCGGCGCGCCCATTGTGATGGGCCCGCACTACGCAAACTTCGTAGCGATCACCGACAGCCTGCGCGCACACGATGCCTTGCGCATCGCGGCCAAAGAGGAACTGGCCGCAGCGCTAACTGCATTGCTGGGCGATCGAGCGGCGGCGGAAGCGATGGGAGCGCGAGCCAGAGAAGTCTTCGAGCAGCAGGCCGGCGCAACGGATCGATGCGTGGCGGCGTTGCGGGCATTGCTCGCCAGCGGGACGAAACTGGAGCGCAAGCCATGACGCGCGCCGCACGTCCATGGCTGTGGCCGCTGGTGCCCGCCTACCGGCTGGCTCTTGCGCTGCGCGAATTCCAGTTGCGCGCGGGGCTCAAACCAGTGCGGCGGTTGCGCCGGCCGGTAGTAAGCGTGGGAAATCTGTCGGCGGGCGGAGCGGGAAAAACGCCGCTAGTGATTGTCCTCGCGAAAGCGCTCACGGCGCATGGCGTGCAGGTCGATGTGCTTTCGCGCGGCTACGGCCGCCGTTCCACGCCTCCGCTTTTGGTCGATCCCTGTGGCACGAGCGAGCAGTTCGGCGACGAGCCGCTGGTAATTGCGCACGAAGCGCAGGTGCCGGTGTTTGTTGCAGCAGAGCGCTACGAGGCCGGGCTGCTGGCGGAGGGAGCGAGTCAGCAAGTCGGCGTCCATCTGCTCGACGATGGCTTTCAGCATCGCCAGCTCCATCGCGACGTGGACATTCTGCTGCTCAGTTCCGAAGACCTCAGCGATCATCTCTTGCCTGCGGGAAATCTGCGCGAGCAATTGCACGCCGCGGAGCGGGCAAGCGTGATTGCCATTCCGGAAGACGAACCCGAGGTCGCCGATTGGCTGAAGTCCCGAGGCTGGAAGGGCCAGGTGTGGCGCGTGCGCCGGCGCATGGACCTGCCGCAAGTCGACGGACCAGTAATTGCGTTTTGCGGAATCGCCCGGCCGCATCAGTTCTTTCAAGGGCTGGAATCGGGCGGAGCGCACGTGGCCGCGCAGTTCGCCTTCCCGGATCACCACAGCTACACGCCCCGCGACCTTGAGCGCGTAACCAGCGCAGCGCAAAAAGCCGGGGCCGCGGCGCTGCTGACCACCGGGAAAGATCGCGTGCGGCTCGGCGCCCTCGCCGAAAGCTTTCCTGCATCGCTTCCGCTCAGGGCTGTCGAGCTCCGCGTCGAGATTGAGGACGAAGCGGCCGCGATCGACTGGTTGATGCGCACGATCGGAGCTACCGCGTAACGCAGCTTCAACGGCGTTTGGTTTGTGTCTGCCGGAACTTGGACTCAGGCGATTGAAATCGACCCTCAGCCCGCTTTGGGTGATGCCATCGCAGTCGCAACATGGGCCACCATGCGAAACACGATAGGCCGAAGCAAGTAGAGGAGTACGACAAAGTACATCACCTCCATGCCCTCGCTAAAGGCCCACATTCCCGACGAAGCGTCCTGGATCGCAATGATCTGTGCAGTCGAAACCCCAGTGGTGGCGGCCTCATACTGGATCATCAGCGTGCGCTTGAGGACCATGGCCTCCCAGGCGCACTCCCCTATGATCACGAAGTTGCAAAGTTCGTAGCCGGCGCGCACATACCAGTTCAGTTTGCGCACGAACCGCGTATAACTATCGGTCTCCACCCCATCCCGGTCATTCAGCGTCGCCAGTGCGGCGAACCCGACGGGCCCCAATGCGGCCAGAGCCAGCCATAGGTACGATCGCTTCTTCGAGCGGATCACCAGCAGGCACGCAAGCATCCACAACACGCCCGCAATCGCAACCGATCCCAGGAAACACAGGTTCTTCAGCAGAGCGAGCCGGTGGTAGTTGCGCACGTAGTCCGGGTGACCGGCCGCAATCTCGGGATTAATCAGGTTGGACAGGATTGTCCCCAGGGCAAACACCACGGGAATCAGCAGGAGCAGGACGAGCGCCGCGCCCCACTGTTTCTTCATCATCCCGCCGGCTGTGAATCCCAGATGATTCACTGCGCTCACTCCTTAGCCAATCCCTTTTGAAATCCACCATGCGCCTCACAGCGCGCAATGAATTCGGCTTACTTCATAAGCGTTTCGCCTCGAAAGATTTTTTCGCAAACAAATTAGCTTTCGCTGTTGCTCGATCCGGACAGAACCTCATCGGAATTGATTTGCGGGAGCGGAGAAAGCCGTGGATCGGACGCGGCGGGTTGGTGCTTATAGAAGAAGGCTAGGCTGGCCTCGCGCATCTGCTGCTTGAAGGCGCGATTCTTCTTCGCGCGGGCGCGATTGCCGGCACTGATCTGCTCCAGCGGAATCTCCTTGATCGGGACAGGAGCCAGGAAAAAGCCGGCGGGATTCCTGACAAAGCCCAGTTCGGCGAAGAAGTCGTCGTAGGACTTGAGCAGGGAACGCTCGCAGTCTGCGCAGCAGGAAGTGTGGCGTATGGCGGAGACGCCCGCGACCTCGCGGATGTCCCACGCCTGAGCGATGCCCTCCAGCGCACACAGCAGCGCAGTGCGTGGGCGAATCCCGTGCATGGCTTTGGTTGCGAGCTTCATTTGGTCGGGATAGCAGCCGTACGTGCCTTGCAGCCGCGAGATGAGGAGGACCTCCGCGGCATTTGCCTCCACAACCCATCCGGGCACGATGGTAAAGGCCAGCGTGAAAAAGATTTCGCCGTCGATCTTGAGGTGCAGAGAAAGTTCGCCCTCTTTGTAGCAAGGCCTGGAGCGTCCCATGCTGAGGGTGAAACAGATGTGGTCTTGGTGGATCTCATGGAGCGGCACATCCCAATGAAGCACCTGGCGCAGGACGCGGTCAGGGAGCAGGGTGTGCAGGCTCTGGTAGTGGTGCAGGAAGCATGCGGCGCGCTCAGCAATGGTGAGCCCCTGGGCGAGGTATTGCCAGGTGAGATATTTGAACGCGAATTTTGGGTTGTTCTCAACCGTGTCGATGAAGGCAGGCAGCTTGAGCAGACGGCGTACGCGGCGGTGGGTCTGGATGTTTCCGAGGACCTGCTTGATGATGCCGGGAACGGGAATTCGGGACGGGGCACTGCGGGGACGCGCAAGGCAAGGGCGCTCCGGGTGCAAATCGGCTGGGGCCGACGGCGAGAAGGTAGTGGCGTCAATCGGACTTGTAGACATCGAGTTCCATCGTGCGCCCTTGCGGGCCGTGGATACCGACGGCGAATCCGGGGCCGGTGCTGTTCGGCTGAGGATTCTCCGAAGGAAAATGTGCCAGATTTCATAATTATCGACCTCGGGGCCGCAGGGTCAATGCCACCTTGGTTGGAGGAAGAGGCTCTGGGAATCACCCGTGGCCATGCGTGAATGGCTGTGCTGCGGCGAAAAACCCTGTTTAAACGTTTCGATGGGAAATTCTCTGTGAACTTTTTCAATTATTTGGTCAATTTCACGGTTTTACTCACCAATTAAATGCTCAATTTCAAGGTATTCCCCTCGAAAAATCGCAACCTACCGTGCCAACATTTGCGGGGCAGGTGACACCGCTTGAGCCAACATTTGGCCCGGTATACGCACCAGAAAAACGATCATTTCGCCTGATTCTACGGGACTTAACTAAATACCCCACCCCAACGCAAGCCCCACCACAAAAATGCGATTCTTCCCGCTCGTTCGCGGTCGCGAGCTGTCAGACGCTTACAGCCGTTCTTCCACCGGGATCCAGTGCGTGGGATAGGGCGGGCCAATGTATTCGGCGCGGGGACGGATCAGGCGGTTGTCGTCGAGCTGTTCGATGACGTGGGCCGCCCAGCCAGAGATGCGGCTGATGGCAAAGATGGGGGTGTAGAGATCGATGTCGATGCCCAGCGTGGCGTAGGTCGATGCGGAGTAAAAATCGACGTTGGCGTTGAGCTTCTTTTCCTGGTTGATGTAGAGCTCAATGGCGCGCGACATGTCGTACCACTTGGGATTGCCGGAATCCCTGCCGAGCTGCTCGCTCATCTTGCGCAGGTGAGTGGCGCGCGGATCTTCGGTTTTGTAAACGCGATGGCCGAAGCCCGAGATCTTTTGCCGCGCCGCCAGCATGCCCTTCACGTATTCCACGGGATCGGCGCCTTCCTTGTCGATGAGCAGCAGCAGGCGCATGACGCCTTCATTTGCGCCGCCGTGCAACGGGCCCTTCAGCGCGCCGATGGCGCCGGTGATTGCGGAGTGGATGTCAGAGAGTGTAGCGGCGATGACGCGGGCGGCGAAGGTGGAAGCGTTGAGTTCGTGGTCGGCGTGCAGGACGAGGGCGAGGTCGAGAGTCTTGGTGGCGGTTTCCGAAGGAATTTCGCCGTTCAACATCCACAGGAAGTTGCCGGCGTGGGAAAGCGAACGGTCGGGAGGGACGATCTCCTTGCCCTTACGGATGCGGTCGTAAATAGCCACCAGCATGGCGATCTGCGCGGTAAGTTTGTAGGCTTTGCGTACGTTGGCGTCGTGCGAATTGTCCTTTTCGTCGGCATCGTAAAAGCTCAATGCCGACACTGCAGTTCGCAGTACCTCCATGGGCGTGGCGGAGGTAGGAAATGTCTTCAGGAGTTCGACGACACGGTGATCGAGGGAACGCGCCAGGGCCAGCTGGGTAGAGAATTCGCGCAGAGCGAGCTCATTGGGCAGCAAGCCGTTCCACAGCAGGTAGGTGGTTTCCTCGAAGGTCGAGTGCACGGCGAGTTCATGAATGTCGATGCCGCGGTAGGAGAGGATCCCCGCGTCTCCGTCGATCCAGCAGATACCGGAGTTCGCGGCAACAACTCCTTCCAGACCCTTTCCAGCGACAGCCGTCGACATACCGTGTGTCTCCCGTTCTTGCGATGCGGTTTGGTCTTGAGATGGAGTTCCGGGCCCCTTTGGAGGCGCGGCGCCAAAAAAATGCTGTAAAGATGTTTATAGCTTAGCGCAAAGACAGGGAGCAAGGGAGCAGGGGAGCGAAAAGGCAGGGACCAGGGACGCAGCGGCTGCGGGAACACGGGCGAATACTGCACAAGCCCGCCCGTTGGATTTATCCTGTAGGTTCGCCGGATGAGTGGGAGGGTATTGGCTGGCCTGGATGGCAGGGAAGCCGCTCTCCGGACAAGGCGAAGTGCAGAGATTTTCGGAAGGATTGAGACAATTTACCCCCCCAACGGCGTCTAACCTCACTAGATGCCTACCCTACGCGCGGTGCGGTTCGCATGGAAGAGCCCCCGGAGCACGAAAGGCAAAAAATGAGTGAAATTGACGAGACCCCCCGAACGTATTCCGGCGCGCTGTTAGCCGCCATTGCCGTTGCACTGCTAGCCGCCATCGGTGGGCTGGTGTGGTGCATGACCCTGAACAGCAAAATCACCGCCCAGCAGGCCGAGCTGACGGAAGCGCAGCAGCAGAATGCCAAACTGGCTGCTGATCAGAGAGAGACCGAAGCCCGGCTACAGGTAGCCACCGAAGAGCTGGGCAAATCGTTGGGCCTGACGCAGAAGCAGCTTGACCAGCGCGCCCAGACGATTATTGAGCGCGAGCAGGCCGATGCCGAGAAGCTGGAAAGCGAGCAGAAGCAGACCCAACAGCAGGTGAGCACAGTTTCAAACCAGGTTTCCAATGTGCAGACCGATGTGGGTGGGGTCAAGACGGACCTGACTAAGACTCAGAGCGACCTGGCGACGACGATGACCCAGTTGCAAAGCGTGCGCGGCGACCTGAGCAATACGAACAGCGTGATTGCCCGCAACCACGACGAGCTGGTGACGCTGGCGCACAAAGGCGACCGGAACTTCTACGAGTTCACGCTGATCAAGGGGCAGAGGAAACCGGTGGGCACCATCAGCCTGGAGTTGAAGAAGGTCGACACCAAGAAGAATAGTTATACGCTGGTGGTTTACGCCGACGACAAGGCCGTGCCGAAGCCGAATCGCGGCCTCGACGAGCCGCTACAGTTCTACAGCGGCAAAGATCCGGCATTGTTCGAGGTAGTGGTGAACGCCATCAACTCGAAGAACCAGATCTCGGGGTATCTCTCCACGCCCAAGAGCGCGCCTACTCCGCCTACCGTTCAGTAATCTGCACGTCGTGGGGCGTGACCGTGAGGACGGGCTGGTATCGGAAAGCGAAGGTATAGTCCAGGCCCTTGCGCCCGTCCCAATCCTGCTGCGTCATCTTGAAAGCCGAAACGATGGTTCCTACCAACGTCTGGCCGGGGCCGATCGTGGTGTCGAGCGGCGAGATGGGCGCCAGGTGCGGCACGGGAATGTCTGGATAAGCCACAAAGATGCGCTCGTAGTCGCCCTTGTTGGCGGCATAGCAGTGGGCGATCGTGCCATCGGCGAGCGTGACGTTGGTGGTGACGTTGCCGAGAAACAGCGGGTGGTCGGTCTTGTTTTGCAAACTCACAGTGGTGAAGACCATGACCTGATCGACAATTTCCTTTGGCATGGGCGCGCCGCTGGCGTCGAGACCCGAGGTTTCAGTGTGCTGAGGATGCGCCCAGATGGCCGTGATCTGGCCGGTAGCGAAGGGCGGCTTCTCGCCGGCGATGGCGTAAATGGCAATGGCGATGCTGATCACGAGGCCGGCGACGATGGCGGCGATCACCACGTGGCTGGTGCCTCTGGTTAACTCCTCGCCCCGCGAGGCGCCGTCTAATTCTTCCTGGTGAAGCAGGCTCATGGGATCTCCATCCACCTTGCGAGCTTAATCTTAGCTCGAACCAGAGGAAATCGGCTATGGAGAGTTTTGCGGCTGGTTACGAGGGCGCTAAAAGGCAGTGACTAGGGGACTAGGGCGCGGGTCGGGAGGCGGGCGAGTGGGCAACTATGGCCTTGGTCGCAGTCCGGCGATAAACCCCTTGGCGGGTCGCGTGTTGAGAACGTCTTCTGCGGTGAGCCAGGCGCGGCGCAATTGCTTTATGCCGTAGATCATCTTTCCCAGGTTGCGGCTATCGTGCGAGTCGGACGACATGACGATTCGGCAGCCCATCTCTTTGGCCAGGCGCAGATCGTGATCGTTCAGGTCGAGGCGCTCGGGCGCGGCATTGTGTTCCATGGCCACGCCCAGCTCGGCCGCGCGCTTGAGCACCGCGGTCATATCCAGAGAAAACGGCTCGCGGCGCAGCAACAGACGGCCGGTGGGATGGCCCAGGATGCGGACGTATGGATTTTCTATCGCGCGGATCACACGCGCCGTCATCTCCTCGCGGGACTGCTCAAAGCGGGTGTGGACGCTGGCGATGACCACGTCCAGTTGCGCAAGCACTTCGTCGTCGAGGTCGATGGCGCCGTCGGCGAGGATGTCGGCTTCAATGCCGGTGAAGACGCGGATGCGGCCTTCCATTTCGCGATCGACCGCGCGCACCTGCTTGATCTGCTCCAGGGCGCGCTTTTCATCCAGGCCGTTGGTCATGGCCAGGTTTTTGGAGTGGTCGGTGATGGCGATGTATTGGTAGCCGCAGGCGAGGGCGGCGTCGGCCATCTCGCGGATGGAGTTGTGGCCGTCGCTGGCTGTGGTGTGCATGTGCACGTCTCCGCGAATGTCTTCGAGCGCGACGACGTGGGGCAACGTGTGCGCGGCGGCAGCGTCAATCTCGCCCAGGTTCTCGCGCATCTCCGGCGGCATCCAGTCCATGCCGAGAGCGGCGTAGATCTCCTCCTCGGTGGCGGCGGCCACAGTTGAGTCGTCGTCGAGGCGCGCCAGCGCCCATTCGCTGAGGGTGTAGCCCATTTTCAGAGCCCTTTGGCGCAGCACAACATTGTGCGCCTTGGAGCCGGTGAAGTATTGCAGGGCCGCGCCATAGGAGGCGGTCGGCAGCAGCCGCACGTCCACCTGCAAGCCCTGGTCGAGATTGAAACTAACTTTGTTATCGCCCTTGGCGATCATGTTGTGGATGCCGGGGTAGGCGGCCACGTGTTCGACGGCGGCCTCGGTGTGTCCCGGTTCGCAGGCAGGGCCGGTAGCCAGCAAATCGAGGTCGCCCTCGGTCTCGCGCCCACGGCGCAGCGATCCGGCCGGGGCGACGTTGTCAATTCCTTTGAACTGCAAGAGATAAGCCGCGATGCGCGCAGCTTCTTCCGTAGCCACGTCGATGCGGAAGCGGCCGGCGCTACGCCGAAAATCCTCAATGCCCTTGCGCAGCTTTTCAATCTGCTTGGCGCCCATGCGCGGCAGGCCGTTGAGGCGTCCGGCTTCAATGGCCTGCGCGAGCTGGTCAACGCTGCCGATTTTGGCCGCATCCCAGAGCAGGGCCACGGTTTTCGGGCCCATGCCGGGAAGTTTGAGCAACTCAAGGACGCCTAATCCATATTTTTTCAAGAGCTGATCGCGCTGGTCGAGCGTGCCGGTTTGGGCAATGGACTGGAGGTGGGCAGCCATGCTTTTGCCAATGCCGTCGATCTCCATTAGGCGCGCGGTATCGGCGGCAGCTTCGGTCAGGTCGACCGTGGTTTGCTCGGCGGCATCGGCGGCGCGGCGGTAGCTGCGGATGCGAAAGCTGTCGGCCCCGTCGATTTCGAGCAGGTCGGCAGTCTCTGCCAGCAGGCGGCCCATGGTTTTGTTGTCCATGAAACGACTCTCCGCCTAGAAGTATCGGTCATTTGCGGGCCGGGGGCTAGATGTGAAATTTCAGGACGTTGTTTACATTCGAGGCGGAGCTTTGAAAGGGCACGGATTTATCCGTGCCGATGAGCGCCACACCAAAGGATCGGGGCTTTACCCCCGGGAGGGATCGCAGGCCAGAGGTCAGCGTGCCAGAGAAAATATTTCCCGGTTGAATGGCGCAAAGAGCTGCGGCTCCGAGTGCGGGAATTCCGCAAGACGCATTGAGTGGTGGTGACAAGAAGCGATGGAACGGGCGCACCCCACCCTTACCGCCGGGCGGCGGTCTTGCGCTTGCGATACGCCCGGAGCCTATCGACGCTTAAGCAGCGTTGTGAGCGGCTTCAGCCCGAAGGCGAATCACAGCATCCGCCTGGGGACCTTTCTGCCCTTCGACTATGTCGAACTCGACCTCGTCGCCTTCTTTGAGCGTTTTGTATCCGTCCAACTGGATTGCTGAGTAGTGAACGAATACATCCGGCCCGTCTTCGCGTCCGATGAATCCGTAGCCCTTGGCGTTGTTAAACCACTTGACCTTACCTTTGTACTGAGCCACAGGTTCCGCCTTCCTCTTTTCTGTTGCGGGGATCCGGCGTGACCTTCGGGGAATACGGGAACACCACGCCGTAATTGTTAAGACGCGGGAAGTCGACGAAAGGTTGACTAATTTTCGCGGTTCCACAAAGTGGAACGGTTGGGCAAGGCGCGCTGGCGGAAGCGCGCTAAAACCGATGCGCGGGTTGGGTGGTAAGCGGGCTCTGCCGCGGCTAGTTCTTGCGGCGGTTTTGCAGGCGCGCGTACAAGAGCACACTGGTCATGGTTTTGCCATCGAGAATGGCGCCCTTCTCGATCATTTTCAACAGTTCCGACATTTTCACGAGCCGCAGCTCGATCTCTTCATCCTCATCCCAATGCGTACTGCCTGCGGTCAACCCTTCGGCCAGGAAGACCTTCATGGCTTCGCCAAGAAAGCCGGGGCTGGCGTAATACTCGACCAAAGGACGCCATTTCTTCGCCCGGTAACCGGTTTCTTCGGCGAGTTCGCGCTGCGCGCCGGCCAGCGGGGTTTCGCCGGGATCGATTTTTCCGGCGGGAAGCTCCCACAAATACTGGTTGGCCGCATGCCGGTACTGTCGCTCCATCACGACCCACGGGTCGCGCTTGCTCTTGGAACTGTCGATGGCCAGAATCACGGCGCTGCCGTTGTGGCGGATGACGTCGCGCTCGTTCGCCCGGCCGTTGGGCTCGACAATCTGATCCTGGCACACGCGGAAGAGCGGCCCCTGGTAGACCACCTTGGAGCTGAGCACCGTGGCGCGCTCGATGACGGCAGCCTTCGGCGCCTTTTTTCGCTTTGCGGCAGTGATCTTCGTCGTCTTCTTCGTGGCTTTGGCCGGCATGGTCAATCCTTTTCTGGTGAGGGGCGCCCAACACGCGGATTTTTGGCGCGCCGGTTCAAGACGAGTATACGCATTGCGCGTGGCAGGGTCCTCGCGAGTTCTGCATCGATCTGGTCTGCCGTGGCATCCTTAACTCAGCAACTCACTGAGGTTTGCGCGCACGCATCGATCCGCGCCCGCATATTCAGCACCTTCCTAAAAAGAGCCGCGAGTGAACGAAGCAACGACTGCAGACTGTTATCCCGTTACTGTGATGCCGGGGCAGAGCCGGCTGTTTCTGGATTTTTGTGCCGGGGCGCTCCGAGCCTTTTTGCCTTCCGACGAAATCGATCGAGAGCGTCCGCCGCTCCCTGCGCACTGGCCGGAGTTGGTTCGTCTGCTGGCGGTGCAGAATCCATCGGAGTCCGCGGCGGCCGCGCTCGCGGCCTTGGAGCAGGGCGCGGGAACCATCCTGACCGGGCAGCAGGTGGGATTGTTCGGTGGCCCGTTGTATACGCCTCTCAAAGCCGCCACCGCCATCGCTCGCGCGCGCAAGGGAACTGCGAGCGGGAATCCCCACGCGGCGGTTTTCTGGTTAGCGAGCGAAGACCACGATTTTGCCGAGATCGACCACGTGACGTTTCCTGCGGGCCGCGAACTCGCGACGCTGGCCTACGCTTCAACTCCGGAAGCAGCCGTTCCGGCAGGCCGAATCGTTTTTGACGAGTCCATCAAGGCGCTCACGGAGCGTGCCGCGGAGATTTTCGGGCCCTCCGAAGCGACAGACGCCTTGATCGCTGCCTACCAGCCCGGGCGCACATTTGCTGAGGCCTTCGCGGCGTTTTACGCGAGAGTCTTCGCGCCGCAGGGGCTGCTGATTGTGGACGCCGCAGGCCGCGAATTCCACCGGCTGGGCGCGCCGGTGCTTCGCGCAGCTATTGAACGTGCCGACGAGTTCCATGCCGCGCTGGTTGAGCGCAGCCAGGCTCTGGAAGCCGCCGGCTATCATTCTCAGGTTTTGGTTGCGCCGCATTCGAGCTTGCTGTTTTTGATCGACGAAAAGACAGGCGCGCGGCTCGCGCTCAAGCGCATTGCGCCCACGTCCGAGGAACCCAACGGCCTTTGGCACGCCGCGGACGAGGCAGGGAACCGGACCTTTTCCACAGCGGATCTCGTCGGCATCCTCGATACCGAGCCGGAACGCATCTCGCCGGCGGCACTGTTGCGGCCGGTGTTTCAGGATTTTTTATTCGGGACCACGGCGCAGGTGGGTGGCCCGGCGGAGATTGCCTACCTGGCACAGTCCACGGTTCTGTTTGAGAGAATCCTAGGCCGGCAAACTCCACCTATCGCGCGTTTTTCTGCCACGCTCATTGAACCGCACGTTGCGGAGCTGCTGCGAAAGCACGAGCTCACGCTCGAGACGATTTTTGGCGAGGAGAACGCGGCGGCGCTGGCGCTCAGGCTTGCAGCCCGTTCAATGCCGACCGAAACCAAGAAAAAACTGGCGGCGGCGGGGAATGCGATGGATGCCGAACTCGATCTGCTGGTGGGATGGATGCAATCGCAGGATAAAGGGCTGGGACAGTCGGGCGAGACGGGAGCGGGAAAGATTCGCTACCAGATGAACCGGCTGCGGACGCTGGCGGCCAATTTTCAGCTGCAAAAAGAGGCCACGCTCACGCGCCACGCCAACTCGATTTTCAACGCGCTCTATCCCGGAGGCGTTTTGCAGGAGCGGGTGCACGGGGGCGCGTACTATTTTGCCCGGTACGGACTGGAACTGGCGGAGACGCTTTGCAAGCGGGCGGGCGATTTGTGCCCGGGGCACGCGGCGCTCTGGATGTAAAAGGCAGGGAGTAGGGAGTAGCCAATAGGGAGTAGGAGAAACGTCTACGCTCCAGGCGCTCGCCCATGGCTCGAATTTGATCCGGTTTTCAATTCCCTATTCCCTACTACCCACCCCCTGTCTTTATAATCCTCGCGAAACTGGTTGAGGTCCCTCATGAAGCTCCTGTTAGGTTCGCTCATCGCGGTGTCACTGGCGTTGCCCGCCGCCGCGCAAACCGCCTCCTGCGCCACGCCGGGGACTGACAATGCCTTCCTGGGCATTCAAACCATCCGCCTGTGGCCAGGAACCGCGCCCCAGGCCAAAGGCGCCACGTGCGACGACATTCCCGCGCTCACACTGCTGGGGCCGCGCCCTGGAACGGCAAACGGCTCCGCGGTAATCATCTTTCCCGGCGGCGGATATGTGCACCTGGCGGGGGACCTCGAGGGGCGCGAGGTGGCCGACTGGTTCACCGCCCACGGCTTTCGCGCTTTTATTTTGAGCTACCGGCTCAGCTCGCATGGTTACGTGCTGCCGGTGCCCTTGCTCGACGCGCGGCGCGCCATCCAGACCGTGCGCGGGCGGGCGGCGGATTACCACATCAATCCCAACCGCATTGTGGTGATTGGTTTCTCGGCCGGTGGCCATCTGGCGGCGCTCGCCGGGACGCAGTTTGTGCCCGGCAAACCCGACGCGAACGACCCCATTGAGCGCGCCTCGAGCCGGCCCGACTTCCTGGTTCTGGGCTATCCGTGGCTCGGCGCGGTCGGCGACGACTTCACGCACCTGAACTACTGCAAGGTATTCAACCTCATGGACCAATGCGAGGCACTCCGTGCGGCCTATTCTCCGGAACTCTTCGTCACCAAAGACACGCCGCCCACCTTCATTTATCACACTTTTAATGATCGGACCGTTCCCGTGGAGCAGAGCCTGCGCTTCTACGAGGCGCTGGTAAAGGCCGGCGTGCCGTCGGAGTTCCACGTATTTGCCAATGGGGCGCATGGCAGCGGCCTGGGCAAGGGCGATCCGTCGCTCGGCCAGTGGCCGGGACTGCTGGAGAACTGGCTGCGCGCGCAGGGGTTGTTGACGGCGGACAAAAGCAGCTTCTAGCTCCTGGCTCGCGGCGCGAGGGACGCCGCGCGCTCAGCGGGAAAAGGCGGGAAGCTAGCGGCTAGAAGCTAGGAGCTGAAATTAGAAGCGGGCATCCGGAATCAGGAGTGGAAGGTAATCCCGAAACCGGCTGCCCGCAGGACCCTGGACCGGGTCTAGGTGGTAACTTAAAGTGTAGGACCATTTCAGGCAAAAGCAAGCCCTTTTTTGCATGAAAATTCCCAATTCGTGACAGGAGTCACATCAGGTCATATTATGGGCTCCCGCACGTTGACTTGGGCGTTTTCCCTTGGTAAAACAAAGGGTTCCACTTGCTAAAATTCCCATCTGGGTAGCCGCAGTAGTCCGGTCGAGCCATGCAACTTATCTTTCAACAACTCGGAGAGCTTCTGGTGGGCGCGATCCCGACGGCTCTGCTCTTCATTGTGCTGGTCATTGCGTATCAGTTTCTGATCCAGGGCCCGCTGACGGCGGTGCTGGCCAAGCGTCGCGCCCTGACGGAAGGCGCCATCGAAGATGCCCGCAAGGCCGTGGCTGTGGCAGAGGCCAAAGCCCAGGAATACGCCGAGCACTTGCGGCAGGCGCGCTCCGGCGCCTACAAACTGCGCGAGCAGCGCGCCAAGCAATGGACTGCGGAGCGCGATGCGGCGCTAGATGCCGCGCGGCAGGCAGCCGGCCTGAAGGTACGTGAGGCCCAGGCTGAACTGGAGGCGGAAGCCGCAGCCGCGAGAGCCGCCCTTCAAGCTTCGGCCGCCGATCTCGCCGGCCGGGCCGTCCGCGCCGTTCTGCCAGCCGTCGCCGGGGGTTCCCGTTGAGACATTCGTTGCATCATTCTGGATCGAAATTGAGTTTTTGCCTGCGCGCTTTCGGGCTTGCGATGCTGCTGGCCGTGGCGGCGCTGATGTTCGCGCCGAGCCGCGCGGCCGCGCAGCAGAGTGCGACGGCTACACCGGCGGCGAGCGCACCGACCAACGGATCTGGAAGCGCGCAACCGGCTCCTTCTGAAGAAGATCAGGACGCCGTGTTTCTGCATTCCTCGACGGTAAAAGCGGTGGCCCGCATTCTGCACCTGAAGCTCGATACCACGGTCACCCTTCTGTTCGGGATCAATTTCGCGATCATCTTTTTTGCCGTAGCCATTCCGCTCACGCGCGCCATGCCGAAGATCATTCGCAAGCGGTCCGAGACCCTGAGTCAGGACCTGACCAGCGCGCGCCAGGCCACGGCCGAGGCCCAGGCGCGGCTGAGCGCCGTCGAGGCCCAACTGGCTGGACTCGGCGAGGAGATCAAGAAGCTCACTGCGCAAGTAGAGCAGGAGAGCGTTGCAGACGAAAAGCGCATCAAGGCCTCGCTCGGTGAAGAGAGCGCCCGTATTGTGGCCGCAGCCGAACAGGAACTTAACGCGGCGGTGAGCCAGGCCAAGCGCGGCCTGCGGAACTTTGCCGCCGATCTCGCGATCGGTCAGGCGGAGAAGCAAATTACGCTTTCGGCGGAGACCGACCGCGCCCTGATCGCTGAGTTTGTCGCCGGAGTTGCCGGCGACGCCCCAGGCAAGGGAGGCAGGAACTAGATGCCCGCATTTGTCGCTCGCTATGCCCAGGCCTTTGCCGATGTGGTTCGGGATCTGAAGCTCGACTCGGCTGCACTCGACCACCAGTTCGCGGATTTTCTGGCGACGTGGGAAGGCAGCCTCGAGCTGCGCTCGCTGTTCGAGAGCCCGACTTTTCCGGCCACGCAGAAGGTGGCGGTTCTGGATAAGCTCAATGTACAGATGGGGCTCAAAAAAGAGTTGCGCAACCTGCTTGCCGTGCTCATCGACAACAATCGCATCGCGCACGTGGCCGAGGTGGCCGCGGAGTGGCGCAGAATTTTGCAGGAGCAACAGGGCATTCGTCCCGCCGAGATTGTTACGGCGCGCGAGTTGAGCAAGGAAGAGCGCGACGCCCTGGCGGCCGACGTGGCTAAGTTGGCCGGCGCAAAGATTGATGCGAGCTTCAAGCTCGACAAGGGAATTTTGGGCGGCGCCGTGGTACGCATCGGGTCGACGGTGTATGACGGCTCGGTCAAAGGCCGCCTGGAAAGACTGAGAGTGGAACTCGAAAGTGGTCAGTGATCAGTGGTTAAAGGCCAGTGATCAGTTAGTAGCTTGGAAAGTGAAGTGCAAGGTGGAAAGTAACGGGCCCGCAAAATCTTTTAGGGAATTGCTGGTTTGGCAAAGGGCGATTGAGCTGGCCACCACGATATACGAGCTGATTGCGGGTTTCCCGAAGGATGAAAGATACGAACTGTCCAGCCAGATTCGACGTGCAGCGGTATCGGTGCCGAGCAACATCGCTGAAGGGCAAGGCAGATTGAGCACCGGGGAGTTTCGGCAATTTTTGGGCGTTGCACGCGGATCGAACTTCGAGTTGCAGACTCAGCTCGAAATTGCGCGGAGGGTGAAGTTAGGGGATCCGAAACTGATTGACGAGGCAGAAGGTTTGTCGCACGAAGTAGGGAAGATGATTCACGCGATTCTGGAAAAAAGCAGAAATCGCTGACAAGCAATTTCGAAATAGGGAGGCAGGAGATCGGCACGAGCATGTGGGCGCGGAACTGACCACTGATCACTGATCACTGTTCACTGGAAAATGGCTCAGATCAAAGCAGACGAGATTACACAAATTCTTCGCGAGCAGATCGCGAACTACGACGCGAAGGTCCAGGTAGATGAGGTCGGGACCATCACCACGCTGGGCGATGGCATTGCCCGCCTGAACGGCCTGGACAAGGTGATGGCCGGCGAGCTGCTCAGCTTCCCGCACGGCATTGCAGGCCTCGCGCTCTCGCTCGAGGAGGACCAGGTAGGCTGCGTCATCCTTGGCGATTACACCGAGTTGAAGGAAGGCCAGGAGGTCAAGCGTACCGGCAAAATTCTGTCGGTGCCCGTGGGCCCGGCTATGATCGGCCGCGTGGTGGACGCGCTGGGCCAGCCCATCGACGACAAGGGCCCCATTGCCACCACTGAAACCCTGGCCGTCGAGCGCCTGGCTCCCGGCATCATCGATCGCCAACCCGTGCGCGAGCCCATGGCCACCGGCCTCAAGGCCATTGATGCCATGATTCCCATCGGCCGCGGCCAGCGCGAACTCATCATCGGCGACCGCCAGACCGGCAAAACTGCCGTCCTGCTCGACACCATCATCAACAACGCCAAGAACGATCTGATCTGCATCTACTGCGCCATCGGCCAGAAGCGCTCGTCGATCGCGCAGGTGGTGCAGACGCTGACCGAGCATGGCGCCATGGGCCACACCATCATCGTGGCCGCCTCGGCCTCGGAGCCGGCGCCGATGCTCTACATCGCGCCCTACGCGGCCACTGCCATGGGCGAGTACTTCCGCGACAGCGGCAAGCACGCCCTGGTGATGTACGACGATCTTTCCAAGCACGCCATGGCGTATCGCGAAATTTCGCTCCTGCTGCGCCGTCCCCCGGGCCGGGAAGCCTATCCGGGCGACGTGTTCTATCTGCACTCGCGTTTGCTCGAGCGCTCGGCGAAGATGAGCAAGGAGCGGGGCGGCGGTTCGCTCACCGCGCTGCCGGTGATCGAAACCCAGGCTGGCGACGTTTCGGCCTACATTCCCACCAACGTGATTTCAATTACCGACGGCCAGATCTTTTTGGAAACGGATTTGTTTAACTCCGGCGTTCGTCCCGCGGTGAACGTAGGCCTCTCGGTTTCGCGCGTAGGTTTCTCGGCTGCCATCAAGGCCGTCAAGCAGGTGGGCTCGACGTTGAAGCTCGACCTGGCGCAGTACCGCGAGCTGGCGGCCTTCGCGCAGTTTGGCTCGGACCTCGATCCGCTGACGCAAAAGCAGTTGGCCCGCGGCCAGCGGCTGACCGAGCTTCTGAAGCAGCCGCAATTCCACCCCCTCACATGGCAGCAGCAGATGGTCGTGCTGTTTGCCGGAACGCAGGGCTACCTGGACGATTTGCAGGTCAGCGACATCCGCGCCTTCGAGGACGGACTGTACAAGTATTTCGATTCCGCGCAGCAGGCGCTGGTCGCGGATTTAACGGCCAAGAAGGCGCTCGATGACGATCTCCGCAACCGCCTGCACGCCGCGCTGAAAGAATACGCGGCGATGTTCAAGCAGGAGTTGGCAACCACGAGTGCTTAGTGATTAGTGGTTAGTGGTCGGTAAAAGCCCGTTCGGCGCTTCCGCTGCCCACTGAAAACCGGCCTCTAGTCACTCACTACTCACTACTAACCACTAGTCACTAACCACTGAGCACTCGCTATGGCAAACGTACTCGATCTACGACGCCGCATCCGAAGCGTGAAGAACACGCGGCAGATCACCAAGGCCATGAAGATGGTTTCGGCGGCCAAGCTGCGCCGCGCGCAGGAGCGGGCGCTGGCGGCGCGGCCTTACGCGCGCATGATCACGAGCGTGTTGCAGTCGCTCACGCGCCGCGTGGATCTCTACGACGAGAAGACCGGCAACCTGTGCCACCCCCTGTTTTTAACGCGGCCGGAAAAGCGCGTGCTGCTGATCGTGGTCTCTGGCGACAAGGGCTTTGCCGGCGCCTTCAACGCCAATATTCTGAAAGTCGCGTACCAGTTCATCAACGGCAACCCGGACAAAGAAATTGATATTGAAGCCGTGGGCCGCAAGAGCCGCGACCAAATGCGGCGGCGCTATCCGGTAGCGGTATACAGCGAGCAAACCGACGAGCAGGGCCAGACGCGACAGGTGAGGAGCCCACGCAAGGGAAATGTGGAGCTGACGGGCGATCATCCCGGGCTGCTGGTGAAACTCGAGATCTCGCGCGTGGAAGAGATGGCGCGCAACATCATCGCGCGTTACGTGCACGAGGAGATCGACGCCGCCTACATCGTCTACAACGAGTTCAAGTCGGTGATCTCGCAGCGGCTGGTGGTGGAACGGCTGCTGCCGCTGATCGAAGTTGGCAAGCAGCAGATTACGGGCGCAGTGGAGCCCACGGCCGAAGAGAAGGAACGTCAGGCAGAGGCCGCGCTTTCGGCGGGCATCGACCTTGAGCCGGCCGACACCACCGAAGCCGAAGAGGAAGCCAAGAAATTCGGCACGGAGAGTGTGGACTACATTTACGAGCAGCCGCCCAGCGAGTTATTTGCAGGCCTGCTGCCGCAGTACATTTTTTCCATGCTCTACCACGCGATGACGGAGTCGGTAGCCGCCGAGCATGCGGCGCGCATGACGGCTATGGATTCGGCAACCAACAACGCCTCCGACATGATCGACGCGCTTACGCTGCACATGAACCGCGTGCGCCAGGCGGCGATTACCAAGGAGATTATCGAGATCGTTTCGGGAGCAGCCGCCTTGTAGCGCCGGTCTCCAGACCGGCTGTCGTGCGGGACTCCAGTCCCGCACATCGCAGCCGGCAGTTTTGAAAGGGCACGGTTTGAACCGCGCCGATGAATTCGGGTTTTGTAACAGGGCACGACTTCAGTCGTGCCGAAAAGGCAGTCAAAGATTTCGGGGCTTTTGCCCCTGAGGGAACGGCCCTCGCAAGTTTGCAATGAAAAGGCAGAAGAAATGGCAGAAAACATCGGCAAAGTAATTCAGGTCTCCGGCCCGGCCGTGGACGTGCAATTTGAAGAGGCGACGATGCCGCCTATTTACCAGGCGCTGCGCGTCACCGACGACGGCTTCAAGGTGCCCACGCCCATCAACGTAATTCTCGAGGTGCAACAGCATCTGGGCGAAGGCCGCGTGCGCACGGTCGCGATGGAAGCGACGGACGGCATGGTGCGCGGCATGAAGGCCATCGATCTCGGCGGTCCGATCAGCATGCCGGTGGGCAAGGAGACGCTGGGACGAGTGCTCAACGTGATCGGCGAGCCGGTGGACGAACTCGGCCCGGTGGGCGAGACGGAGCGCATGCCGATTCACCGGCCTGCTCCGCTCTTCGACGAACAGTCCACGCACGAGGAGATGTTCGAGACCGGCATCAAGGTCATCGACCTGATTCAGCCCTTCCTGAAGGGCGGCAAGATCGGCTTGTTCGGCGGCGCCGGCGTGGGCAAGACCGTTGTGATCATGGAACTCATCAACAACGTGGCCAAGAACCACGGCGGCTTCTCGGTATTTGCCGGCGTGGGCGAGCGTACCCGCGAGGGCAACGACCTGTGGCTGGAGATGACGGAGAGCGGCGTCATCAAGCCAGGGCATTGGCAGGAATCGAAGTGCGCGCTGGTGTACGGCCAGATGACGGAGCCGCCCGGAGCGCGGTTGCGCGTGGCCTTGAGCGCGCTTACGGTTGCCGAGTATTTTCGCGACAAGGAAGGCGCCGACACGCTGCTCTTCATCGACAACATCTTCCGCTTCACGCAGGCCGGTTCCGAGGTGTCGACGCTGCTGGGCCGCATGCCATCGGCGGTAGGCTACCAGCCCAACCTGGCCACGGAAATGGGCGAGTTGCAGGAGCGCATTACCTCGACGAGCAAAGGCTCGGTCACGTCGGTGCAGGCGGTGTACGTGCCGGCCGACGACTTGACTGACCCTGCGCCGGCCACGACCTTCGCTCACTTGGACGCGACCACGGTGTTGAGCCGCCCGTTGTCAGAGCTCGGCATTTATCCAGCCGTCGATCCATTAGCGTCAACCTCGCGCATTCTCACGGCGCGCGTCGTAGGCGATGAGCACTACGATGTCGCCCAGGGCGTGAAGAAGATTCTGCAACGCTATAAGGACCTTCAGGACATCATCGCGATCCTGGGTATCGACGAACTTTCCGAAGACGATAAGCTGACGGTCGCCCGGGCGCGCAAGGTGCAGAAGTTCCTCTCGCAGCCGTTCCACGTGGCGGAGACGTTCACGGGCATTCCGGGCGCTTACGTCAAGATTGCCGACACGGTGCGCGCCTTCAAGGAAATCATCGAGGGCAAGCACGATGATGTGCCGGAACAGGCGTTCTACATGAAGGGCGGCATCGAGGAAGTGCTCGAAACCGCAGAGAAGTTGAAGGCGACGGTGTAAAGGCAGCTTCTAGCTGCTAGCCACTAGCTTCTTGCTTTTCTTTGCGAGGTCCGACGACTTCAACTCTCGCAACATGAGCTAGAAGCTGGAAGCTAGGAGCTCGCGGCTTGGAGTTATCAATGGCTGAGGAAAGCAATCAACTTCGCGTGCGGCTGGTGACGCCGGAGCGCATTCTGTTCGAGGCGGATGCTCCGGCGGTGGAGCTGCCCGCGAAGAACGGCTACATGGAAGTGCTCTACGGGCACGCGCCGCTGATGGCCGAGCTGGGCGCGGGCGACGTGCGCATTCACCAGGGCGGCATCGAATCCGCCAGCCCTGAGACGACGCGCTACAACGTGAGCTGGGGATTTGTGGAAGTGCTGCCCAATCGCGTAACCATCCTGGCCAGCGACGCGCTCAAGCCCGAGGAGATCGACGTCACTCGCGCCGAACAGCAGCTCGAGCGCGGCGAGAAGATGTGGAAAGAAGCCGGCGAAAGCGAAGAAGCTTACGACGAGGCCCTCCGCGTGATCTCCGAAGCCGAAGCCAAGATCTCGTCTGCCGCCGAGGTTGGGAAGCACTAGCTGAATTGTGACGTCGCAACCGCCGGGACGGAGCAATCCCGCCGCGATGGGCCATCGGAAAGAAGTCGGGCCGTTGTCCAGGGCGTGCGGAGAATGATCCCGATGAACGTTCTCCAGAAAAATGCGGCAAGCCGGCAAAGGATCGCCGCCGCGCTCAGCCATCGCCAGCCTGACCGCGTGCCGGTCGACTTCGGCGCCACCAACTGCAGCGGCATTCATGTCAGTTGCGTAGCTGCCCTTCGCGATTATTACGGTCTCGAGAAGCATCCCGTTCGTGTCAGCGAGCCGGGACAGATGCTCGGCCTCATCGAGGACGATCTCATTGCCGCCATGGGCATCGACACCGTGGGCGTTTTCCCGCGCACCACGCGCTTCGGCTTTGCCAAGGACAAGTGGAAGAGCTGGCGGCTGAACGGCCTTGAAGTGCAGGTTCCCGAGGGATTCACCGTCACCACCGCAGAGAACGGCGACACCCTGATCTATCCGCAGAGCGACCTTTCCGCGCCACCCAGTTCGCGCATGCCCGCCGGCGGTTTTTTCTTCGATAACATCATTCGCCAGGATGCCATCGACGAAGAAAAACTCAACCCCGAAGACAACCTGGAAGAGTTTGGCGCCATCGCGCAGCAGGATCTTGACTGGTTCGACCGCGAAACCGCCGCTGCTGCCGCGAAAGGATTGGGCGTGGTGGCCAGCTTTAGCGGCACCGCATTTGGCGATATCGCCAACGTTCCCGGCCCATCCCTTCGGCACCCAAAAGGCATCCGCGACATCACCGAGTGGTATGTATCGACCGCCAGCCGGCGCGATTATATTCACAAGATCTTCGATGGACAAAGCCGCATCGCTCTTGAGAATCTTGAGCGTATTCATGCGGTCGTGGGCGATCGCGTGCAGGCAGTTTTTCTCTGCGGCACCGACTTCGGCACGCAAACCTCCGCTTTCTGCTCGGTAAAGACCTTTGAAAATCTCTACTTTCCCTACTACAAGCGCGTGTGCGATTGGATCCACGTGCACACATCATGGAAAGTTCTGAAGCACTCCTGCGGCGCGGTTTCGAAATTCCTGCCCTCGTTCATTGAGGCCGGCATCGACATTCTGAACCCGGTGCAATGCTCCGCCGCCGGCATGGACCCGGCCGAGCTGAAGGCGAGATTCGGCGATCGCATTGTCTTCTGGGGTGGCGGAGTCGACACGCAGCACGTATTGCCGTTCGGAACGCCGGCAGAGGTCCGCGAGCAAGTGCTGCGCCGCTGTGAGGTCTTCGCCCCCGGCGGCGGCTTCGTCTTCAACACCATTCACAACATTCAGGCGCAGACGCCCGTCGAAAACATCGTGGCTATGATCGATGCGGTTCACGAGTTCAACGGAAGCTGATCCGGCCGGGCAGAAGACCGCGCTCAGGAGCAGAGCTTTTTCATTGGAGTGGGAGACTGCCAGATCGCGCGTGGATAATGCTCTGCGATGTCTTCGTCGGAAGAGATCAGCGGCGTCAGCCCGCTCAGCCGGGCATGGGCCACAATGATGCGGTCGAATGCGTCGCGCGCCCACATCTCGTCGAGCGCGGCTCTAGCTGCCTCCGCAAAGGGCAGATCGCACAGGCGAAGTCCGAGTTCATGCTCCAGTTTTCGCAGCCCCGCGGCGAGCAGGCTGCTACGAACTCAGAGTCGAGGCCACATTTGGTCCCGATCATCTCGCCGGGCCCAACATCTTGTGGCGAATTTCTAAATTCCTCGAGTTTCGTAGCCGCCTGCGAGTGCGGGGCCCTTTGATCCGGCGACAATTAGTGACTGTCTCCGTCGTGATCGACGTCGCCGGCCGCGGCCAGCTGGCCTGCCGCGCTGATGGAGACGGTATCGGGCGCAAGTTGGTCGCTGGCGCCGGTTGAAGGGGTCGGCGGCTTTGCGGCCAGGCTTAAAGCCTGGGTCGGTTCAGCCACGACGTTGCTGGAGATCGGTGAAATCATCGGGGAGCGGCCCTCCCTGGCCGCTAATTACCTATCGGCACAAAGAGGGAAAAAGTGATGCAAATCACAATTAAATTTTTATCGTCCTGGCTTTGGCCAGGGAAAGACGGTACTTGCCCGTCCAGCCTCCCGCCCGATAAAGTCTGAGTCGGGGCTTCTCCTGCCTGAGCGCCGCGTCTCAGCGCCCCGCGGAACCCTAGTCTGTTTAATTCCTTAGAGGACATTGCATGTCTAGCTTGCCTGCATCCGTCGCCAACCAGGACATCGACTCCACACTGCGCGAAAACCGCGTGTTTCCGCCGCCGGAGGAGTTCAGCGCCAAGGCTCACATCAAGAGCCTGGAGGAGTACGAGGCGCTCTACAAACAGTCCATCGAGGATCCCGAAAAGTTCTGGGCAGGCGTGGCGGCCGATCTGCACTGGTTCAAGCCGTGGGACAAGGTTCTGGAGTGGAATCTGCCGTGGGCCAAGTGGTTTGTGGGCGGCAAGCTGAACCTGAGTTACAACTGCGTCGACCGTCATGCGCTCGGCACCCGCGCCAACAAGACCGCGATCATCTGGGAGGGCGAGCCGGGCGAGGTTCGCCGGCTGACCTACGCGGAGTTGCACGCCGAAGTGCAGAAGTTTGCCAACGCGCTCAAGTCCCTGGGCATCCAGAAGGGCGATCGCGTGGCAGTGTACATGGGCATGACGCCGGAGCTGGCCATTGCTCTCCTGGCATGCGCGCGCATCGGCGCCGTGCACTCGGTCATCTTCGGCGGATTTGCCGCCAACGCCATTGCCGATCGCGTGGCGGACTCGGGATGCGTGGCCATCCTGACGCAGGACACGAGCTACCGTCGCGGCGGCGAGATCAAGCTCAAAGCAACCGTCGACGAAGCCATGCCCGCGTGCCCCACAGTGAAGCATGTCGTCGTCTACAAGCGCACGGGCACGCCAGTGAATATGGTGGCCGGTCGCGATCACTGGTGGCACGAGCTAGTGGCCACGGCCGCAGCGGAGTGCCCTGCCGAGCCGATGGATTCCGAGGATCCGCTCTACATCCTGTACACCTCGGGGTCCACAGGAAAACCGAAGGGCCTGCTGCACACCACCGGCGGCTACGCGGTGCAGACCTATCTGACTTCGAAATACGTCTTCGACCTTCGCGACGATGATATCTACTGGTGCACGGCAGACATCGGCTGGGTGACGGGACATTCGTACGTGGTGTATGGGCCGTTGCAGAACGGCGCCACGGTGCTGATGTACGAGGGCGCGCCGAACTTCCCGGATTTTTCGCGCTTCTGGAAGATTATCGACGACCACAAAGTGACCATCTTCTACACCGCGCCCACGGCCATCCGCGCGTTCATTAAATGGGGCGATGCGTTCATCGAGAAATTCAAGCTCGACTCGCTGCGCCTGCTGGGCACCGTCGGCGAGCCCATCAATCCCGAGGCGTGGATGTGGTACCGCGAGAAGATCGGCCACAACCGCTGCCCGATTGTGGACACGTGGTGGCAGACCGAGACAGGCGCGATCCTGATTGCGCCGATTCCCGGCGCAGTGCCGACCAAGCCAGGCTCGGCCACGCGGCCCTTCTTCGGCATTCAGCCGGAAGTGGTCACGAAGCCCGATGCGAACGGCCATTTTGAAACGGTTCCGGCCGGCCATGGCGGATTGCTGGTGGTGCGCAAGCCCTGGCCCTCGATGGCGCGCACCATTTACGGCGATCCCGAGCGCTACGAAAAAACTTATTGGTCCGACGTGCCGGGCTGCTACTTCACAGGCGACGGTGCGCGCCAGGATGCCGACGGCTATTTCTGGCTGATGGGCCGCGTGGACGATGTGATCAACGTGAGCGGCCATCGGCTTGGAACCATGGAAGTGGAGTCGGCGCTCGTCGCCCATCCAAAAGTCGCCGAGGCCGCGGTTGTGGGGCGGCCAGACGATCTGAAAGGGCAGGCCATTGCGGCCTTCGTTACGCTGGAGCACGGCAACGCACCAAACGACGCGTTGAAGGACGAGCTGCGCAAATGGGTGACGAAAGAGATTGGAGCCCTGGCGCGGCCCGACGATATTCGCTTTACCGAAGCGCTGCCCAAAACGCGCAGCGGCAAAATCATGCGCCGCCTGCTGCGCGATCTCGCCACGCACGGCGAAATCAAGGGCGACGTGACTACGCTTGAAGATTTCACCGTGATCGCCAAGCTGCGCGAAGCGGAAGAAGGCTGAGGCGCAGGGCGATAGCATGGAAGGCATTCGAGCGTCCGCGTTTATCGCCTCACTCTCATTGGTACGTTGTGTACCAGATGAGAACGGAACGCCTTGGACACATCTGTCAGCCCTACCCACGTCCCACAGCCTACGCCGGCCCGCGTGAAACACGCCAGCATGAATCCCCCTGTAAACTTCTTTCCCGCCTGTTCTTTCGTCATGGCGGCGATAGTTCGCCCACACTTGGGGCACCTGAAATAGAACTTCCTCATCGTCATGGTGAAGGATTATAGACCGCCGGCGATTGGGTTCACTTACTATTATTCAGGTATCGAGGATTATGAGAAAGACCAACCTAGCTTTGGAATTATTTCTCTTGGTTTGCGGGATGCTGCCGCTAGGTGTTGTCAGCGCGTTTTACTGGTTCATCACCGGCAAGGTTCCCCACGCGCTCCTCTATGGACTACTTTTCGTATTCACGGGCTGCGTCATCGCTGGAATCGAGGAGCGATTTAAGGACGGCCGCGACAACGCCGAAGAGTTGAAAAAGCGCAAGGGATAAAATGCGCTTCCTCCCCCTTGCTTGATTGGAATGCCAAGGGAATTGTTTGGTCTCGCGGCTTATAATTGCGAAAATCGAGAGGAAGCGAATGGGTACGCGGCAAGATAGGCGGAATAAACTGCTCAACGGCTTATATTGGTTCGTTGTGATAATCATCGCGGGAGCCGCACTTTCCCACTCGCTTACCGGCTTTCCTTCCAACCAAGTCGTGCATCCGCTTTACTGGACATTCATGGGCGTCTGCTTGCTCGGGCTTATCAATGCCCTCGGATTCTTCGACAAAGGCTACATTAAGCGAATCCAAAGAAAGGCGCTCATCAAACTCGCGGAGGCTCAGAATCGGGCTTTAGTGGATTCCATCGAAAGGATTCAGGCAATAGAGACTTTTCTCCGGCAGCAGCCCGAGATGCCATCAGCGTTTCGAAGCAAGGCAAACGTCGCTCTATCAGGAGAGACAGAATCGAATCTTCGTGCAGCCGTTCAAGAGCTGGAGAAAGCCTTGAACGAGGAGTTCGACTAATTTCTTGCTCCTCATTCGCTTCGGGCGGCATCGTGATGATTGCTCTTTAAATGCGGAGGATTTGCCCTATGGACGAAAAAGAAATGGTGATGGAGATTGCTGACAGGCTCATGCTGTTGGAATCAGAAGTTGACGCGCTTAAGACCGTTATTGAAGGTCGCCCGAATGCGTCGAGTCGGCCTCAACTTGACCGGAAACTGTTTGATTTGACAAGTCAGATTCAGAACAGCCAGAAATACCAGCAACGAGCTGCTGAATTTCGGCGCGTAATTGAGACCCGAACCGACCCCGCGACTCTAATTCAGGCACTACATGATGAGGTTCTGCGTAGGGCAGAGGTTTCGTAACAATCTCTGAAGCGCGGGGCTAGCAGCCAATGCGCCTCCGGCGCGAAGGCAAGCGACTTCGTTTCGCCTCCCTATAATAGGTAGAGATTCGCGGAGCGCTCCGCGCGCTCATTTCATTTTTTGGGGAACGCATGGCTGCACTGTTAGAAGCAATCGAAATAAAGCGCAAGATGGTTTTTGAGTTTGAAGGCATACCGTATTACTGCCTGGAGGCGGAGGTTTCGACGCCAACAGCCCGCGGCGGCCAGACCCTCGTCCGCCTGAAGATGCGCAACCTGCTGACGCGCGCGGTATTCGACAAGACCTTCAAAGCCGGCGAGAAATTCAAAGAGCCGGACCTGGAGCTTGTCGAGTCGTCTTATCTTTACAGCGACGGGGACGGCTCCTATTTTCTTGACCAGCAGAGCTTCGATACGCACACGCTCTCGCCGAGCATGGTGGGCGACGCTCTGGATTTTCTAGTCGAGGGAGCGCTGATTCAGTTGCACAAGTTCAACGGCAACCCCATCGGCTTGCAAATGCCGGCCCAGGTTGAGCTGAAAGTTGCGTACTCCGAGCCCGGAGCGCGCGGCAACACGTCAGGCGACGTAACCAAACTGGCGCGCTTAGAGACCGGCCTCGAGATCAAGGTTCCCCTCTATATTCAGGAAGGCGAAAAGGTGCGGGTTTACACCGAAACCAGGGAGTTCGCCGGGCGTGCGTGAATCGGAGATTTATCACGACAAACTCGATTGAAACGATACCCAAAGAACCCTAGCCTCAAAGACATGGAAGCGCAGCTCAATCCCGAGCAGGAAGCACAGCTCTCCCGTATGGCCGGCCAAGCGGGACCGGCCGTGGACCAGTTGGCGCGGGAGGCTGTGGATCGCTACCTGGCCGAGGAAGCTCACTTTGCCGCTGCGGTGCAGGAAGGCATCGACGCCGCCGACCGCGGCGAGTTCCTCACGTCGTCTCAGGTTTGGGATAGGGTTGAGGGCGTGCTGAAGTCCTGAAGACCAGAGCTGAGCATGTGCGGCTCATTTTGGGAATCTCATTCGTAATGGCCAAAAATGAGACAAAGAAACCGCGAAAGCGGCAGATTGCTTCCGCTAATTCGTAATCTGCTGCGCCCATTCTGCCGTCAATTCTTATGTGAGTACTGCGATCGAAGTCCGTTTCCGCTGCCCTTGTTGCGGGCATAAGACGCTCGAAGCGCCCGGCACCCTGCAATTGTGCCCCATCTGCTGGTGGGAGGATGACGGGCAGGAAGACGAAGACGCGTCGGAAATTCGATTAACAGTGAACGGCCAGTTGAGCCTGAACCAGGCGCGCACCAATTACACCCATTTTGGCGCGGCGCATCCGCGTTTTCTGCCTTACGTTCGTAAGCCCCAGGGCGCAGAACAGTAACGTGCCTTCGACGGTCCCTTCGTGCTTCCAAGTCGCCGCTCTGGTTTGACCCCTCCAGCAAAGCCCCGTACCATAAAAGCAGGGATTCCTCAGGCCAAACGGCGCTGAATCGCCTTAGAGGCAGCCGTGGCCGCATGAACTACGGCGCAAGCCCGGAAGGTACATTTTGACCACCAGCAGCACCCTCGAAAACAACTCAGAAACGGCTGAACCCAAGCACAATCACGATCACGCCGAAGAAGCTCACGACCATGACCACGCCCACGGCCCGGTACTGAATCCCGAGTGCACGCGGGAACTGGTGATCGACGTGCCCGCTGAAGAAGTCTCCCGCGCATGGGCCACTGTGGCGGCAAATTACCGCAAATACGCCAAGATCCCCGGTTTCCGTGCCGGTAAGGTGCCGGAATCGGTAATCCGCCGGCGCTTTGGGGCGGAAATCCGCAAGGAAGTGATCGACAGCCTGCTGCCGGAGCGGTTCAACAAGGGCGTCGCCGAGTTGGGCATTCGTCCCGTCGGCCAGCCGCAGGTGACCGAGCTTACGGTGGACGAAGGCGCGCCGCTGCACGTGAAGGCGGTCTTCGAATACCTGCCCTCCTTCGCGATCGATGGCTACAAGGACGTGACGGTGGCCAAGCCTTCGGTGGAAGTGACGGAAGAGGAGTTCAAGCACGAGATCGAGCACCTGCGTGACTCACGCGCCACGATTGAGCCTGTCGAAGAAGATCGCGCGCTTGTCGACGGCGACTGGGCGCAGATCAGCTACAAGGGCGAGATCCAGAAGAGCGACGCTGGGGGTGCGGCGGAAGAGCAGCCCGTGGCCGGCGAAGACACACTGGTCGAGATCGGCGGCAAGGATACGGTGGACGCTTTCAACAATGCCCTGCGCGGCGCCAAGCCAGGCCAGGAGCTGAAGGTGGAAGTGATCTACCCGGCGGATTACGCGGAAGCGAAGCTCGCCGGCAAAACGGTTGCGTACGAAGTGACGGTGAAGGGCATCAAGAAGCGCATTCTGCCCGAGCTGAACGACGAATTCGCCAAGGAGATCGGGCACTACGAGAACTACGCCGATCTTGAGAAGAGCGTCCGCGAGTACATGGAGAATCGCAAGCGCCGCAGCGTGGAGTCCGAAACCAGGGACCGGCTGTTTGCGGCGCTGAGTGAGAAGTTCACGTTCGCGGTTCCTGAATCGCTGGTGCAGGACCAGATCGACACGCGTCTGGAACGCGGATTGCGCGCGCTCGCAGCGCAGGGCATGTCGTCCGATCAGATGCGCAAGCTGGATTTTGCGCGGCTGCGCGCCGCACAGCGTGACAGCGCTGTGGCCGAAGTGAAGGCCAACGTCCTTCTCGATCGCATTGCCGGAGAAGAAAACATTACCGTAAGCGAAGAGGAAATGGACAAGGAGTTGCAGATTGCCGCGATTCAATCTCGCGAGCCGCTCGATGCCCTGAAAGTACGATTGACCAAAGAGGGCGGACTGGCTAGGATCATGGAGCAGTTAAGACGGGAAAAGACTGCGTCGATTTTGTACGAACGCCTGCCCGCGTAGATTGGCAGACGTTTCGGTTTCCGGCGATTGAATCTGGAAAAAACAGCCTGTACAGGCACGAACAAAGCTGAAAGCTGAAAGCTGGAGGCTAGGAGCTGGCACTTCATGGCATTGGTTCCCATGGTGGTAGAGCAGACGAGCCGGGGCGAGCGCGCCTACGACATTTACTCCCGTCTGCTACGCGACAATATTATC
>Ga0255356_1000143_pt1 | contig 47185 bp, 49 predicted proteins | sample HBST100metaG_FD_189944 | JGI IMG/M metagenome (GOLD analysis project Ga0255356, IMG submission 189944) | Peat soil microbial communities from Stordalen Mire, Sweden - H.B.S.T100 | ecosystem: Environmental > Terrestrial > Soil > Wetlands > Peat | place: Sweden: Norrbotten County, Stordalen Mire...
TGGAAATCGCCTCGGTCGTGGGGATTACCGAGTCCAGCGTCCGCTCCCGGCTTTTCCGCGCGCGCAACCTGATGGCCGGCCTGCTGGATCACACAAGGAGTTTGCGATGAACAGAGATCAGATGTCAGAGATCAGAGATCAGTGGCCTGCTACCTCCAGTTCTTCCAGCTTCGAGGAGACGCTGCGTCTGCTTGCCCATCTTTCCGCGCCCGAGGGGCTTGAGGAGCGGGTCGAAGCCGGTCTGCGCGCGGCGCCCCATGCGGCTACCGGCAGGGCGCGGATTCTGCGCTGGCCCGTGGCACTCCGCATGGAGAACGCCTGGGTGCGCGCGGCGGCCGCGGCGGCGATTGTTGCCGTGGTGGTCGGCGGCGGGTGGGGCGTGTACTCGAGCGTCCAAACGGTCCAGCCGGCCAGGGTCATCGCCGTGCCACAGCATGTTGCCGCTCCGGGCGGAGGCTTTTCGAACGCCGGAGCCATGCGCACGCCGCAGACGCTCAACGGGCCAATCGTCGCGCCGTCCGCTGTGGCGAAACCAGCCGCAGTTACACCGCCAGCGGCCACCCCGGCAGTCGAGCCTACTTCCAAGCCAGCTACTCAGCCAAAAGCGACATCATCCGCGAAAACCGCGGCGCTGCCCAGCCAGAAGCCGCTCCATCCCGCCAAGCCCGCGTCGGCGAACAAGGCCACAGCCGCGCCTGCGACGCTCCCGGCGGATGCTCAGCCAGCCGTGATTCCGGCAAAGTAGCTCCCCTGTTCCGCCACAACAGCTCCGTGCCCATCCTTTCCGTTTCTTTCTGCGAAAAGGGTGGGAAGCCACGAGAATCAGCTGGTTTCTGTTTCCAGCCATGAAACGGTGAGGCCCTGCAAAGCGACAAAAAATAGAAAAAATACCGACGCGCAAGACGGCAAAGGAAGTCTTCTGGCAAAACAGGGCAAGAATGTCCTGTTGCAGGTGTAGAGAAAACAGCACATCGTCCGGTGAGAAGCGGACCAAAAGCGAGATAAACGGCTTTAACTGGGCCTTATTTGCGCGTTTTTGGCAGCTATTGGCCGCGTTTTGATGCTGTTTCAGCGGGTCAGTGAGACGGGCTGGCCGGTGAGCGGAGATGCGGGGGTGGCGTTTTTGGTCTACACCAATTTCTAAGATGCTATAAGCACAAACCTGTTGTTGCTCTTCGGGCCATGTCTTTTAACTCACAGCAACCGGATCAGTGATGTGTGTGGCGTGGGATGCGAACGGGTCGGATATTGCTCCAAACGCAGGGTTCATACGTATTGTCGGGCCATTCGAGACCGCAACTACTTCCCTGCGGACATTGGTCAAGTTCTTTGTCTAACCGATGCGTACTCAATACAATATGAAGATCGCTTGTGGACGAAGCGGCCTTGTTGTAGATATCGGCAAACTCTTGAAAGGAAACATCGGGATCTGGAAGCATATAGATAACCTTCTCCTCGCGATTGTCGTAGATTTCCGCAAGAACAGAGCGTAACTTATCGGGGCTCTCCCTCGTTTCATTGATCCAAGTGCTTCCGTCTTTGCGAAGTCGTATAACAATCTCTCTATCACTTAGGAAATCGCAATCTTTGTAGGAATGTACTCGAACCTTGGTTATGGGAACGTGCATTCCCACCGAATCCGGCCGTTGCACCACAAAGGCGCACAAGCTCAGCATCAGAAACAGGCTGGCCATTGCAGGAGCGATCAGCGAGCGCAGGCGGAATGGGTCCATGCCATACTCTGACACCGGCAAGCGTCGATATGTTCCCCGATGCGTGCGCATGGGCTTACGCTTTTTTGGTGACCGAGCGAATGAGCATGCCCAGCAGGGCCAGCACCACAGCGCCCCAGAAGGCCGCGCTGAATCCGCGCACATGGAAGCCGCTCACCAGGTTCGACGCCACCAGGATCATCAGCCCATTGATGACCAGCAGAAAGAGGCCTAGGGTGAGGATGCTGATGGGGAAGGTAATAATCTTCAGCAACGCGCCAACTGTTGCGTTCAGCAGGCCGATCACCAGCGCCGCCACCAGCGCAGGCCCCAGTCCCCGCACGGTAAAGCCGGAGACAATCTGCGACACAACCAGCAGGGCACAGGCGCTCAACAGCCATTGAACCAGAAGTCTGACCATTTTCTGAAGTTCTCCTTGTCGTCCAATTCTCGCATCTGAGTGTAAAGTCGCAGGCGGAACAGGCAGCTAAAAACTCCCTGACGCCCCGGCATTCTCCTGTGTTGAAAGGGCGCGGCTTGAGCCGCGCCGCTGTACAGCGCGAGTGGAAATGTTCTATTCTCACGCCATCGGAGATTCAATGCAACCGCGTGCTGCCAAAGGATTGCTGCTGTTGCCGGCCGCCAGGCGCTGGTCGCGGTCGCGCGCGCGCATCATCTGCCCGCGGCAGCATCTGCGCGTGCTGCCCATGCGCACACGACCTAGTCTCTTCGCCAGCGATTAGCAGCAGCCTGGCGAAGACGCTTGCCCGCACTCATTCTGCCCACACGGGCAGGCACCACCGAACGATCTCCCCGCATGGGGTCCGTGGCCGCGCCGCATCAGTTGACCCATTGGTCCATGCCGCAGGCCGCGCAACTGAACCTTTTCAGGAGACAAGAAGATGACCAAGCAGGAAATGCACGCGAAATACGGACCCAAACTCGTCTGTCCTTTGCCCGGACCCAACTCCCAGGCGGTGATTGCGGCCGACGAACGGCTGGTTTCTCCCAGCTACACCCGCTCCTATCCGCTGGCGGCCAAGCGCGGCCGCGGAATCCGCGTGGAAGACGAGGACGGCAACGAGTTCCTCGACTTTGCGGCGGGCATTGCCGTCGTTTCAACCGGCCATTGCCACCCCGAGGTCGTCGCCGCCGTTCAAAAGCAGGCCGCCGAGCTGATTCACATCTCCAGCACGGACTTTTACGACAAGCATCTGATCGAACTGGCCGAGCGGCTTTCTGCCATTGCGCCCATGCCCGGCCCGCACAGGTTCTTCTTTGGCAACTCCGGGGCCGAGGCCATCGAGTGCGCGCTCAAGCTGGCCCGCTATCACACGCGCCGGCAGAATGTGATCTCCTTCCTGGGCGCCTTCCACGGGCGCACCATGGGCGCGCTCTCGCTGACCGGTTCCAAGCCGCAGCATAAGCGCCGCTTCTCGCCGCTGGTTCCCGGCGTGACGCATGTGCGCTATCCATACACTTATCGCGGCTGCACCGGCGGAGCGCAGGCGGAGGAAGCCTTCAGCCTGGGCTGCGCGCGCTACATCGAAGAGAAGCTCTTCAAGACCATTCTGCCGCCCGAGGAAGTGGCCGCCATCTTTGTCGAGCCGATTCAAGGCGAGGGCGGCTACGTGGTTGCGCCTGATAATTTCCTGCGCGAACTGCGCGCCATTTGCAACCGGCACGGCATTCTGCTGGTGGTGGACGAGGTGCAATCGGGCTTCGGCCGCACCGGCAAGTGGTGGGCCATCGAGCACTCGGGCGTGGAGCCGGACATCGTCTGCATGGCCAAAGGCATCGCCAGCGGCATGCCGCTGGGCGTCTGCATGACCCGCGCCGAAATCATGGATTGGGTGCCGGGTTCGCACGCCTCCACCTTCGGCGGCAATCCGGTTTCGACTGCCGCGGCGATGGCGACGATCGACATCATTGAGCGCGAGGCGATGGCCAACGCCGCCAAGGTGGGCGGGCTATTGCTGAAGCGGCTCGAAGGCTGGAAGCATACTCACCCGCTGGTGGGCGACGTGCGCGGACGCGGCTTGATGATCGGCATCGAGATCGTGAAGGACAAAGCGACCCGCGAGCCCGCAGCAGCCCTGCGCGACCGCGTCGTGACCCAGGCTTTCGAGCGCGGCCTGATGCTGCTCGGTTGCGGCGAATCCTCGTTCCGGCTCATGCCTCCGCTCATCGTCAGCGAAGAGGAAGCCACCGTTGCAGTCGACATTCTGGAAGAGGCACTGACGCAGGTGGAAATGGAACAGGCGTGAGTTAAAGCGTTTTCACAGTTCCTGTCGGGTTGAATTCGTGGTTTCCCACCCATTTCACAAAGAACGTGAAATGGATGGGGCACGGAGCTTCCTTACACCATCCGTGAAAGAGCGCTAGTAAAGGACCGGGGCTATTCATCAGCCCCGGTCTTTCAGTTTCAACGACGAGAAACTTCGCCAGATGGATTTGCGTCTTTCGCTCATCCGGTTGAGAATGGTTTGCCATGGGATGGATGGGACGTGTGTGCATCGACTGGCAGGAACGCACGCTTGCCGGCCTGGCGCGGGTGGCGCGGAGGCACGAACGGACTGGCTCTGTTCATGCTCACTTGCTGACCGGCATCGACGGCGAGACGGCAGCCTTCTTCTACCTGCGCCGCAAAGGCTACATCGTGGTGGCGCGGCGCTGGTCCGCGGGCGAGGTGCCCGGCGACATTGACCTGATTGCCTGGCAGGGGCCGATGCTGTGTTTTGTTGAAGTGAAGACACGTACTGCCCATGACGCTTCTCCGGCCGAAATCGCCGTCGACTCGCACAAGCGCAACACGCTGCGCCGGCTGGCCCGCCGGTACGTTCGCCAGTTGCCTCAGGAGACAGCCCCGCCGGTGCGCTTCGACGTGCTCAGCGTCTATCTTGTGCCAGGCGAAGAGAAGGAATTCCAGCACTTCGAAGGCTCCTTCGGCTGGAGCGAATGGGAGAATTACGAGAGGAGTTGAGCCTGACCCTCAAGAGGGCGACTGCTGCCAATCCTTACGCCTGCGCGTCCTCGAACTCCTCGTGCCACGCCATCTGAATGGCCTCCAGACGGCCCTCGTTGGACTTCGCCGGGTCGTCGGCAAAGCCCTCCAGCTCGACTACGTAGCGGTACAGGTCGGTGAAGCGCACGGTCAACGGGTCGAGGCCGGGAAACTTCTCAGCCAACTGAATACCGATTTCCTCGGCGTCGGTCCACAGAATCTCGCGCGGCATGGGTAGGTCTCCTTACTTCTCTTCAGCCGTGGTGGCCGGCTTGCCTTCGGAAATGTAGTTGCGATTCCACTTGGGAATCTCGACCACATAGTCGCCGGGGCGCGTGATGACGGCCTGGCAGCCCAGCCGCGAATTCAGTTGCGGGTCGGCGGCCAGATCGAGCCGGTCCAGTTCGTCATCGTCGGGCGGGGTGAGGCCCTTTTCGCCAGCTTTGATGAGCACGTGGCAAGTGGAGCAGGCGCAGACACCGCCGCATGCGTGGTCGAGGAAGACGTTGAAATTCACGGCCACGTCGAGAATCGACATCGGCTTGCCGTGATGCTCATAGGGCAGCGCGCCAAACTCGAACTCCACCTTTCTGCCCTCGGGCAGGAAAGTAACGCGCACGAGCTTCTCGGCTGGAACGGATTTTTCAGTTGCTTCGTTCATACGTCGCGTCTCGTTTTCATTCGCATCCTTGGTCTCCCACCCTTTCCGCACAAAACGCGGAAAGGATGGGGCACCCAACTGACTTGCCGACTTGCTGACTGCTAACCCCGCTCTTACTTGAACTCTGCTTTCGCCATGGCGTGAGGCGCGCTGACGTTCTCGTCCAGTTCCTCGCCGGCTGCGTTCATCGTCTTGCCGCGCAGTGCGGTCGAGACGGCTGCATCCATCATCAATTCTGCAAAGCGGCGCGTGGCCTGGTCAAGCGCCAGGGTCGCCTCGTGAATCTGGGCGGCGTCCTCGCCCAGCTTGACCCGCACCAGCCGGTCGCGCGCCGCCTGAATGGCCGCCTGCTCCTCGCCTCGCAACAGCTTCCACGCCGGGTTCTGCGGCGCGCGCTCAACCGCCGCCAGAATCGTCTCCGCCTCGTTGCGGGCCTGGATCAGCAGGCTTTTGGCAAAGTCCTCCTCGGCGTGGTCAAAGGAATCCAGAATCATGCTCTCGACCTGTTCGTCGGTGAGGCCATAGGTCGGCTTCACTTCAATCTGCGCGGCCTTCCCGCTGCGCTGTTCGAGCGCGGAGACATGCAGAATGCCGTCGGCGTCGATGAGAAACTTGACTTCGATGCGCGGCAGGCCGGCGCTCATCGGCGGAATGCCCTTCAGGTCAAAACGCGCCAGCGAACGGCAGTCTGCGGCCAGTTCCCGCTCGCCCTGCACCACATGAATGGCCACGTTGGCCTGCCCGTCCACGCCGGTGGTGAAGTACTCAGTGGCTGAGGCGGGAATCGTCGAGTTGCGCTGAATGATGCGCGCCACGGTTCCGCCCAGAGCCTCGATGCCCAGCGAGAGCGGCGTCACATCCAGCAGCAGCATTTCGTCGGTGGTTTTGGAGGCGCCAGCCAGAATGCCCGCCTGCACCGCCGCGCCCAGCGCCACCACCTCGTCGGGGTTCAGCTCGATGTGCGGTTTCTTGCCGCGCGCGGTTAAGTGAAAAAGATCGTCCACCAGCAGCCGCACCGCCGGAATGCGCGTGGAGCCGCCCACCAGCACCACTTCGTCAATCTGCTCGGGAGTAATGCCGGCGTCGGCCAGCGCACGCTTGCAGGGCCCGGCCGTGCGCTCCAGAATCGGTTTGATCAACTGCTCGAAGACCGCGCGCGGAATCTCGCGCTGATAGCGGCCGCCGTTGGGCAGCTCGATGTCGAGGTAGGCAACCGCCTCGGTGGAGAGCTTGATCTTGGCTTCGATGGCGGCCTTGCGCACAGCCTGCACCGCGCCTGGATGGAGGCGCAAATCCACGCCATGCTCGTCGCGAATCTCATTGAGCGCGATGGCCATCATCAGGTTGTCGATGTCGTCGCCGCCCAGATGCGTGTCGCCGTTGGTGGACTGCACCTCGAAGATGCCGTCCTGCAGCTTGAGAATCGAAATATCAAAAGTGCCGCCGCCCAGATCGTAAACGGCGATGGTGCCTGTCTTGGCGCGATCCAGGCCATAAGCCAGCGCGGCTGCAGTCGGCTCATTCACCAGCCGCAGCACTTCCAGTCCGGCCATGCGGCCTGCGTCTTTCGTGGCTTGCCGCTGCGCGTCATTGAAGTAGGCGGGCACTGTAATGACCGCCTGCGTCACCTGCGCGCCGAAGAAGCGCTCGGCATTGCGTTTGAGCTGGCGCAGAATGTAGGCGGAAATCTCCGGCGGCGTGAACTTCATCTCGCCCAACTGAATGCGCGGAACCTCACCGGCTTCCACGTCATTGGCCAACTGAAAATGAACGAGCTTCAGTTCGTCCTGAATCTCCTGGAGGTCGCGGCCCATCAGCCGCTTCACGGAATAAATAACCCGCTCCGGCGTCTCGATCAGCGCCTTGCGCGCGGTGTTTCCCACGGTGATCGTGGGCCGGGTGCCGTCGGCCGGGACGGGATCCAGCGCCACCACCGACGGCACCAGATTCGAGCCGTCCACGCCGGGAATCACCACCGGCGCATCGCCCTGCATGTAAGCGACCAGGGAGTTGGTGGTTCCCAGATCGATTCCGACTACGTGTGCTTCCGCCATTTTTTCTTTCAAGCTCCCAGGGTCTCGTTCACGTCGCGGACCAGATTGCTGAGGTAGCGCCGCCTGTCGAGCAGCGCCGCCATTCTCTTTTGCGCGGCCTCGCGCACTTCCTTGCCGCCCTCGTCCCACGCCTTCCACTCGGCGCGCAGGTCCACGTCCACCGCCCCGAGCAGGCCGTCGAATTTCTTCTTGTCCTCAATCAGGCTGGCCTCAAGCGCCGGGTCCTTCTCGCTCGCTTTCCTTGCAGCGCGCATCTCTTCCAACTGCATGTTCAGCTCAAAGACCTTTTCCAGCAGATCGGCGGGAACGCGCGACGGAGTTTTCCGGCCTTGCGCTCCAAGCTGCGGAGTCGCATCGTGATTCGCCGCGGCCTCCACCTTCGCGCCCAGCAGTTTGAGCAGGTATTCGGTGCGGCGCACGGGGTCTTTCAGCGTGCGATAGGCGTCGTTGAGCAGCGCCGTGTCTGCCAGGCTCCACTGCTTTTCATTCTCCTCAGCGCGGGAAAAGCGGTCCGGATGCAGCTTGCGGCTCAGGCGATGAAACTCCGCCTCCAGTGAATGCAGGTCCAGATCGAGCTTCGGTTTCAGGCCAAAGACAGAAAAATAGTCGCCGCCCGGAGGAGGCTGAATCTTGCTGCAATAAGGGCAGAAGAGCGTGGAGTCGTTGTGGCCGACAGAGCAGGACCAACAGGCGATGGGAACCGCGGAATCAAGAACTTTGAACATAGTTTCACTCTTGCGTAGCTATTCCTCATAACTCCGGGAAGGTGGACAAAATCCGGGCCTAAAGGACTCGCCACTTTTGCTTTCAGTCAAGGGGCTGAAGCCCCCTGCTCCCTCCGGAATCTTCGATCAACAACTAAAGTGCTATGCGGAAAACGACGAACCACAGCCGCAGGAGCGCGACGAGTTCGGGTTGGTGAAAGTGAATCCCTGCCGCATCAGCGTCTCTTCGTAGTCCACCGTCATGCCATGCAGATAGATGAATGACTTGGGATCGACGAAGACGCGCACGCCGTCGAACTCGAAGATGCGGTCGCGCTCGCGGGGTTGCGTATCGAACTTGATGGAATAGGAAAGCCCCGAGCATCCGCCGCCGATAACGCCCAGCCGCAGCCCGCCCTCCTGAGGCGAAATGCCTTCCTTGGAAAGAACTGCACGAATCCGCTTAAGCGCCTTCTCGGTCACCTGAATCCCCTGCACCGCCTGCGTTGGGACCGACTCAGCCTTCGGCTGCGCCTGTGGTGCGGGATGAGGCTCAACCGCAAATGTTTCCTGCGAAGGCTGCGTTCCGATAGTCACTGTGTTCAACATCATCGCCTTCTTACTTTGCTGCCTTGGCAGGCTCGGCCTCAGCCGTCTGCGCATTGCTGTTCTTCTTTTTCCAGTCGCCGATGGCGGCGCGAATCGCATCCTCTGCCAGCACGGAGCAGTGAATCTTGACCGGTGGCAGCGCGAGTTCCTTCACGATGTCGGTGTTCCGGATGGCCAGCGCATCATCGATGCTCCGGCCCTTGATCCATTCCGTGGCTAGCGAAGAGCTGGCAATCGCCGAGCCGCAGCCAAAGGTCTTGAACTTGGCCTCTTCGATCACCTGCGTCTCGGGGTTCACGCGAATCTGCAGCCGCATCACGTCACCGCACTCCGGCGCGCCCACCAGACCTGTGCCGACTTCCGTCGAACTCTTGTCCAGTTGGCCCACATTGCGCGGGTTGTTATAGTGGTCGATCACTTTGTCGCTGTATGCCATGGTTCTTTCTCCTCAAGCGGGGGGAAGCCGCTGAAAAACAGGGACTAGGGACTAAGGGACTAGTTGAATCGCTGGCTCATCCGAAAAACTTGCCTCAGTCCCTAGTCCCTTAGTCCCTCCATCATTTTGCCGCCCACTGAACCTTGCTCAGGTCTACGCCTTCTTTCGCCATCTCGTAGAGCGGCGAAAGCTCGCGCAGCTTCTTCACAACGTCAATGACCTTGGCGGCCACATAATCCACTTCCGCCTGCGTGTTGAAGCGGCCCAATCCAAATCGAATGGAGCTATGCGCCACATCGTCGCCGAGTCCCAATGCCTTGAGCACAAAAGAAGGCTCAAGCGTTGCCGAGGTGCAGGCCGAACCGCTGGAGACCGCAACGTCGTTGATGCCCATCAGCAGCGACTCGCCCTCGACATACAGAAAGCTCATGTTGAGGTTGCCGGCCAGACGATGCTCCATGGAGCCGTTCACGTGAACGTAATCCAGCTCCGCTTCGAGCTTCGCCTTCAAGCCGTCGCGCATGCCGGTCAGCCGCCTGGCTTCCTCGGCCATTTCCTGCCCGGAGATCTCGCAGGCCTTGCCCATGCCCACGATGCCGGGCACATTCAAAGTGCCGGACCTCATGCCGCGCTCGTGGCCGCCGCCGTCGATCTGCGCGGCGATCTGCACCCGCGGGTCGCGCCGCCGGACGTAGAGCGCGCCCACGCCCTTAGGGCCGTAAATCTTGTGCGCGGTAATCGACATCAGGTCAATGTTGTCGGCAATCACGTTGACCGGAATCTTGCCTACCGCCTGCACCGCGTCGCAATGGAAGAGCACGTTCTTCTCATGACAGATCTTGCCGATTTCGGCGATGGGCTGCAGCACGCCGATTTCGTTATTGGCCGCCATGATCGTGACCAGAATGGTCTTGTCGTCGATGGCCCGCTTCAAGTCTTCGAGGTCGATGACGCCGTCGGCCTTCACGGGCAGATAGGTGACGCGGAAGCCATGCTTCTCCAGCCGCTTGCAGGTGTCAAGCACGGCCTTGTGCTCGGTCGCCTGCGTGATGATGTGGTTGCCGCGCTCGTGGTACATTTCCGCGACGCCCTTGATGGCCAGGTTGTCGCTCTCGGTAGCGCCGCTGGTGAAGATGATCTCCTTGGCGGTGGCCCCGATCAGTTGTGCAATCTGCTCGCGCGCCGCATCCACAGCCTTCTCCGCTTCCCATCCGAAGGAGTGATTGCGGCTGGCCGCGTTGCCGAATTTGGTTGTGAGATACGGCATCATCGCTTCCAGAACCCGTGGGTCCAGCGGGGTGGTCGCATGATTATCCATATAGATCGGCAGACTGACCCCGGCCGGCACTTCCACATGACTGGCAACTGTATTCATCTTCGTCTCCATCCTCATCCATGCTCCGCTCGGCGCGGAGCAAAAAAACTTCCGTTACAACGTCAAGTCAACCAGCGCTTCCGCCGTTTGTTTATGCTCCGCCAAATTCTGAATGCTGATGCTCTTCAGCACGCCGGCAATGCTCTCGTTCACGCGCGCCAGCGGCTCCTTGATGGTGCAGCTCGGGGTCAGCTCGCAGCCCTTCTTGCCCTTGCTGCAGGAGGTAATGAAAAACGGCCCGTCGATGGCCAGAATCACCTCGAAGGCAGAAATCTCGCGCGCATCCCTGGCCAGCGCGTAGCCGCCATTCATGCCGGCGTGGGAGCGCAGCAGCCCGGATTTGGTCAACTGTTGCAGAATCTTGGCCAGCAATTGCGCGGGAATCCCATATGCGTCGGCAACGTCCTTGGTGCTCAGCGCAATCTTTTCCGGGTGCTCGGCAAGGTACTTGAGCGCCATCAGCCCGTAATCCGCTTTTTTGGTCAGCTTGAGCATTGAATATCCGACTTCTTCGGTCCGTATTCAGTATACGACCATTTATGTCGCAATCTCAAGTTCAGGCTCGGGAATTGCTTCGGCCGCCGCCCTGAAGAATCCAAAAACAAAATCGACAACTATCCGTTTGAAAAGGCGAGGAAATGCCGATACAATCTGGCGGGTAGAGTAGTTGAATTCACGAATACCAAGAGCGATGGCAACCGTCTGTAAACACCCTAAAGTACGTATTGTCTCCCGGCACGACGACACTGAGTATGTCGAGTGCCTGGATTGTGGCGATGTCTTTGATTCCGATGAATTTCGCGATATGGAGATTGAAGAGACCGTCGAACCGGAACCCGACTCGGAAGACTCCTGAAGCCAAGCATAGGTACTTGGCTCACAGCGGCGGCGGGGAAGGATTTGTGCCTCCCCGTGAGACTGATTGGGCGCCGGGGGGGATGCCTGCCTTACTTGCCATTGTGGCCGTTGCAGCCTGAGTGGCCACGCGCCTTGCCGCGACCCAGGCGTAATGGAACCCCGAGACCACGGTCAATACCATGGTGGCATCCAGCGCCACCATGCGAAAATCCAGCACATAGCGGACGGCAGCGGGCTGTTGCAAGAGTGCATGCTGGAAGAGCGCTTGTTGCAGCAGCACGGCAGCCACCGCAGCAACCTGGGCCAGGGTATTGGCCTTGCCAAAGATGCTGGGGCTGAACTCCCGCCGCCCCGTGGCCGCATACAGGATGGCCGCCACCACCAGGATTCCCACATCCCTGCCGAAGACAAGAACCGTCACCGTGACCGGAATCAGCGACATGTGCATCAGCACCAGGAAGAGCGTGCTCAGCAGCAGCTTGTCGGCCACCGGGTCAAGATACTCCCCCAGCATGGTGCGCTGTTTCAGCAACCGCGCCAGCAGGCCGTCCAGCGCGTCGGTCAGCCCGGCAACCACAAAAAGCCCAAAGCTCAGCTCGAAGTGGCGCTGCAGAATGGCGGCCACCAGAAACGGCGCCAGACAGATCCGCAACAGCGTAAGCAGGTTCGGAGCGGTGCGAAATCGGTTCAGTTGTTCGCTTGCAACGTCTTTCATGGCGAGTTCAAGAGGCTGCCGTGCCGTCCCTGAAGCGGAATACGGCCCCAGCAGCAAAGGGTTTCTTCGTTAGTCCACGATGGTACAGCATGGCGGGTGCAGCACGTCCATCTTTTCCCGCAGCCCCGATCCTGATAGACTACTTAAGTTGCATCAGTTGCATTGCAGGCGCGTAGCTCAGTTGGTTAGAGCGCTTCCTTGACACGGAAGAGGTCGCTGGTTCGAGTCCAGTCGTGCCTACCAAGATTAGATTTAGAGACATCCGAAGACATCCAGTAATGAACAATAAGCCGCTGATAAATCAGCGGTTTATTGTGTTTTTACGTCCAGAGGCGTATTGTGAAAGCCATGCTCCCGTGGGGGTATAGATGGGGGTATATTTTCCGGAGGTGGGGGTATTTCCACTTTCGGATATTTGGGAGGGATTCCCGATGGCGCTCACTGATACCGAAATCCGGCGCTCGAAGCCCGGAGACAAGCCCTACAAACTGTCAGACGGCGGCGGCCTTCACTTGATGGTCACTCCGTCAGGCGGCAGGCTCTGGCGCTGGAAGTACCGCTTTGAAGGTGCGGAAAAGCTGATGGCGCTGGGGCGCTATCCCGAAATCACGCTGGCCGAGGTGCGCGAACGCCGCGACGCTGCCCGGAAGCGGCTAGCCAATGCCATCGATCCGATGGCCGAGCGCAAAGCCGAAAAGACCGCTGTCATGGTCGCCACGGAGTACACCTTCGAGAAGATTGCCGAGCACTGGTTGGAACACTGGCGGGGGAACAAGAGCGCCCGTCATGCGGCGACGACCAGGAACCGGCTCCGGGCGAACGTCTACCCCGTTCTTGGGTCGCGCCCCATTGCCGAGATTGAGCCGACGGAGTTGGTCGAGCTGGCCAAGGGGATTGAAACCCGTGGGGCCTCCGACATGGCCAAGCGGATTCTCCAGATTGTCGGCATGGTGCTGCGCTACGCCGTTGCGCACGGCTACAGCAAACGGAACCCGGCATCAGAAATTCGTCCCTCGGACATTCTGAAGCCGACCCGCAAAAAGAACATGGCCCGCATCGACGCCAAGGAGTTGCCCACTCTTCTGCGGTCAATCGAACTGTATCAGGGAACACATTTGACCCGGCTAGCAATGAAAATGATGGCGCAGACCTTCGTTCGGACAAGCGAACTGATATGCGCGCGATGGGATGAGTTTGACCTGGAGGCGAATCGCTGGACGATTCCGGCGGAGCGGATGAAGATGAAGACGCCGCACATCGTCGCGCTTTCCCGGCAGACGATGGAGGTTCTTGAGCTTTTGCGCGATCTGTCCGGTTCCGAAGAACTGCTTTTTCCCGGCGAGCAAGACCGGAAAAAGCCCATGTCAAACATGACGATCTTGAAGGCGCTGGAGCGCATGGGCTACAAAGGCCGCATGACCGGCCACGGCTTCAGGGGTCTGGCGTCCACCATCCTGCATGAGCAGGGGTACAACCATGAGCATATAGAGCTACAACTCGCCCACGCGCCGCGCAACGAGGTGAGTGCCGCCTACAATCACGCTCTATATTTGGAGCCACGCGCCAGGATGATGCAGGAATGGGCGGATTTTCTGGAACGCACCCAGCGCGGCGGCAAGGTGTTGCCGTTTTGCGGAACAGCGGCATAGGCATCCAGTCAATTCGGCCGACAGGAACCAGGGACGCGCTGCAATCCAATCCCGGATGGGGGCCAATCTCAAATCCCGCGCCGGACGTCATCTCGCCGACGAACGATTCACTCCAGCCCTCTGGCCGCAGAGTTCCCGGCTGGCCTCTATCTGGCCTGCAATCCACTCCTCGACCTCGGTTTCAATCCAGCCGACAGCCCTGGCTCCAAGCGACACCGGCCTTGGGAACTTCCCTTCGGTGACTCGCTGATAGACCGTGCTGCGTGAAAGGCCAGTGCGATCCAATACAATCGGCAGTCTCAAAATCTTTCTCGGCATACGATTCCCTCATTGGTTGAGTTGAATTTGAATTTCGCACGGTTTACCAAATCCACAGAGCAGAGTCGCTGCCGAATTTGCGTCCAAACCAGCCGTGGAAACTTTGCTCCTCTTGAACCCACTGTCTGACTTTTCCCCGAAATGCCCTGCACGGTTATGTTGTCGTCTGGAATAGCGTCCGGCCTGTTCGCAAAAAGGACGTTGTGCAAGTTGTCACTCGGCGGGAACATCGTTGCAGCCCTCATCAGCGACGAGTTGAGCACATCGGAGGAACCACCATTCGAATTCCGCAGAGTGCCCTGGTGTTGCAGAGTCTCAAGCCCTACCCCACCAGCACCGCCCGTCACAAAGAGTATTCGCTCCATACATCGCATCCTTCTTACAGCGTCACGTCCGGCTTCATCACAAAAGTTCCACGTGTCTGCGAGGCGCTTGTTGAGCTTTGCGGCCTCTCTTTCCGTGCCCTTACCGAAGCCTCCTCAACTGGCCCACTCAATTTCGCCATGTACCCCGAGAGAGCAGTTGGACTGATCTTTATCCCCTTCTCTCCCAATAGATGAGTCAGCATAGTCAGCGAATAGCCTTTTCTCCGCAACTCCACGAGAAGAGGCAACAGCGTCCGTATCACCGCCCCCATCATGAACGAATGGGGTTGCGGCACGGGTTCTGACGTTTTCTGAGTCAACAACATACGCGCATCCTCAACAATCTCCGAAGAAAACACCTGCACTTTACGAGGCCCCGCTGTTCCCATCGCTCTTCCTCCTCATAACCATACTTTATCAATATATACTAGATAATACATCAGTCGAAGTCGATAGAGACGTTCTATTGTATATTTGTGTTGAGCAGGTATGGAAGCGGAAATTGGGTTTGGAACGAAAAGCTGGTGGTTAAAGGGTGAAATGCAGGAATGCTAAACACTGTACGGCAAGGTAGGCGCTGTCCGTACAAAACCCCTGTGGGGTTTCGTACAGCCACCACCATTTCTCCAATCCGCCTTCGGCTACTCGGAGAAATGGTTGCGCATCTTGCTCAGGGCTACGCCCCGAGACCCCACAGAACAGGAGAGGACAATGACAAATCCCACACGAACAAAGGGCACCAATTCACGGATCGAAATCCGCATCACGGAGGAGGAGAAAGTCATCCTCAGAGAGCAAGCCAACAGTGCGAGCCTGACGATGAGCGAGTACGTCCGGCGGAGTGCACTGGGCAAGCGAATCCTTTCCACAATGGACCAGAAGGCCGCAGGAGAACTTGCAAGACTCGGTGGACTCCAGAAGTACCTGCTTACGCAGATCAAAGGTCTCCCGGATGAGGAAGGTCTGCGGAAGGGGCTGAATTCCACATTGTTGGCAGTTAAAAACGCATTGGGAACGCTCAAGACTGGCACGGTCAGGTAAACATGATTGCCAAAGTGCAACCAGCTCGAAAACACTCCAGCAGCTTCAAGCGGCTTCAGGAATACCTTACACAGGAGCGTGACGCCGACACTGGAGAACTTCTGTTGCGAGGAGATGTGGTCATGTCGAAGAATCTTCTGGGCTTCGACACAGCAGCGATGGAGATGCAAGGGGTTGCATCTCTCAATAATCGTTGCAAGGATGCTGTTTGCCATTATGAACTGGCATGGCCTCCAGGAGAACGTCCGACTCGACCACAATGGACAGATTGCGCGCTGCACACGATGAAGGCGCTCGGATATGAAGGCCATCAATTCATGATCGTTGCGCACGACGACAAAAAGCATTTTCACATCCACATCATGCTCAACAAGGTTCATATGGAGACGCTCAGAGCGCACACACCATATCGTGACTGGTTCACTCTCGATGCCGCAGTGCGCTACCTTGAAGCGAAACATGGCTGGACACACACGCCGGGTCCGATGCGATGGGATGAGGAATCAAAAAAAGCTGTACTGCAATCGATATCCGAGCGCAATGCGTCTCGATCTGCCCAGCAATATCCAACAGGTGCCGCCGCACAATTTGAACATTACCAGGATCAGGAATCATTCCAATCCTATGTGCGGCGGGAGATTGCCTCGCGCGTGGGCACACTGCTTGTCCGACGGAATGTCACATGGGATGACCTGCATCGCCTTCTCTCGAAGGCTCATCTCCGGCTTGAGAAAGGTGAGTCGGGCGGATATACGGTCCTTGCCATTGACCACAACATCCGGGTGAAGGCGTCCGATGTTTTTCGCAACAACTTTGCAGGAAGGATCAACCGTCAGGTTACTGAAACCGCTCTTGGTCCGTGGACACCGGCCTCAACATCCGGGTATGAAGCCGATCAACATGCCGCACAACATAGCGGTCAACATGATGCTCGTGATGGTGCATTGAGGGATGAACGGAAAGCACAGCGACACGCTAAACGTAGCTCTCTGATGGCCGACTATAACCAGTACCGGAACCAGCAACGGGCGATATGCAAGGGCATCACAGCAGAGGGCAGAGTGGCTCGCCAACATCTCATGGTGTCGCTCAGGCAGAAGAAGAAGGAAATTCGCGCGTCGGCTCTGTCATGGCCTGACAAGAAAGCCCTACTTTCCCAGGCTGCGGCTCAATCTGTTCTCGAAGTACGCGCTCTGAAGCTGGCCGTTCAACAGCGGCGGCAAGAAGCATTTCCCAAAAACCTGCGCACATGGGTTGCCGAACGCGCCGCCGAGGGCGATGCGCGGGCAGCGGCACAATTGCGAGGTTGGCGCTATGCGGATCAGCGAAACCAGCGGCGGCTCGATGCAAGGCTGGAAGCGAACGCGATGCACATTGGCCCACCGCCCGATCATGATGGCGGCACAGACTGGGCCAACCTTGCGCAACAACGCCTTGCGGCCCAACAAAAGCAACAGGCCCTTGCCAACCAGATCGCCGCGACGCGCATCTGGACAATCGACCGTAAGACCGGCGACGTGTCCTACGCACTCAACGGGCAAGTTTCCGTCATCGACCGCGGACGCATCGTCACTGTTCTCAACCAGGATAAGGCTGCCGTCCTCTTTGGATTGGAGATGGCCATCCAGAAATACGGATCGCGCATTGCGTGTGACGGTAGCGTGGAGTGGAAGCGGATGGTCACGAAGGTTGCGGCGCAACAAGGAATCTCCGTCCAATTCACTGACCCGGAGATGCAGCACGCCCTACGTCTTCTTCAACGTTTGGCAAATCCGCGCCAACGCCAGCAGGAAAGAGGCGGCAGGTAGCCCGTGGTCTCGGATATGCGGTCGCCGTCAGCAAGATGCTCTGACGAGACTATGCGAATGTGGATTGAACCGGAGTCTTGAGTTTATGGACGAAGGCGAAATAGGCCACCATCACGCGAAATGCCTTGGACCGATTCACCCCGCCGAGAATCTCTCCGCCGACTCTTTCCAGTTCATCGGCGATCTCAAACGTTAAAGGAAATACGAAAGCGGTGTCGATACTCTGAAATGGAATGTTCAGCCACTGGTTGTTGTAGAACGTAACAAGCTGCGCTTGAGCGGCCTTGCTCTTGAAACTCATGATGATGTGTTCGGCCAGGGCGTTTTTTCTTCGGACTTTGAGCACGGCAAAAAGCTGGCTGAAATGGCTCTTGGTGAATTTGGAATCGACGGTGAGCCGGAGTTGAGTGCGCGTCTCTGCGGGAGACACGATTTTGCGCTTCGGTCGGGCAGTGGCTTTCTTTGCGGCAGGCATGTGGTTACCTCTTCGATACGTATCTTACAGCATTAGTATATTAGACTGGAAGACCATACTGCAAACAATTGTTGCAAAAAGAGTTCCTGCGAATGATGCGCCGGGGGAGTAGTGGGTTCATTGCATGGAAGTGAGGAAGCCGAATGAACCGCAGCAAGTCTAACCGTGAGAGAAGCAGGGAGAAAAGGAGACTGTCCAGAGGCCGCGCAGTGCGTCCAAGCGAGTTTCTCTCTCGTGTCGGCTCCACGGAAGGCAACCTTTCTCAAGCTCGGCAAGGATGCAGTTGGTGATTCGGCTGTAGTGGTCCAGCCGAAAGTCGTTTGTCTTTAGCGCCTGAATCTTGGTGCGAAATTCTTGAATTGTGACACTTCAAATGGGATTACCGAGTCGAGCGGTAACCCACTTCAGAGTAGCGTGGATCGGCCGCTTTGCGCGTCAGGCAGGCGTGATGAGCTATCTGCTATCTTGGGCAGCAATAATGTGAGATAGTGTATCGTTTGGCTCAGCCACGCCAAAATACCCAGAATTAACATTTTTTAATGTGATGTAAACAAAGGCATCATCTATCACCTATGCAATGCGACGGGAAAGCTGGCGCCAGTTACAGCACACAGGTGAACCGCAATCGTTGAGGCTCCGTTCAGGAGTCTCGCTGCCCCTCCGACTTTGCTGGATTTGGAAGTCTCCTCGGCAGAATTTGTGGGTTGGGTCTGGTTATAAAGGCCGGGCTCCGCGTGACCACAAACGACTACGGCGTTTCATGCTTAACGCCTTGGATACCCTCCCTGAGCTGGAGACAAGATGGCTTTGCCTTCCCCATGGTCGCACAGGACGTCTTGTTAACAGCTTTTCAACCCACCCTGAGGAGGGGAAATCCATGAGAAATTCTATTCGCTTTACAGCACTGGCTGCGGCCGCATTGGCTTTCAGCACCTGCACGTTCGCGGCTACGAAAACAGGCACGCTCACTGTGACTGCCTACATGTTTCAGTCCTGCACAGTCGACGGAGGCACGTTGGTCTTTGGGAACTATGATGTGCTACAAAATGCCGCAGTTCCACTGAACGCCCAGTCAACCGTGTCTGTCTCCTGCACGGCCGGGGCTCCAGTGGTGGTCACGCTTGACCATGGCGCCAATCCGAGCTTAGGCACAGGCACAGGTGCAGGCGCTCGGGCTTTGAAAGCAGGTACAGGTGTTGGTGCTACTTATCTGAGCTACTCGCTGTATTCAGACTCCTTTGGCGGAACGATCTGGGGAGATACGGGCGGGACTTCAGGCTTTGGCAACACTATCGTCGGAGCAGGAGTACCCACACTTGGCAATGGTGGCACGGCAGTTCTCCTGCCCGTGTATGGCTCCATTGCAATGGGACAGACCGGCGCTACTGGCCCAGATGTGGCAGCCTTTACTGACACAGTTGTTGTCACTGCAATCTTCTGAAGCCCGCAGCGTTGCAGAACTTGATTGCCCGGAGCGGACCGGCAGCATGTTCGGGCCGTTCCGGGTATTTTTCCAGCAAAAAACGCAGAGAGGGTGCACAAAAGCCGTGCCCACATTTCGCCGTACAGTTTTTATTTCGTTGCTTGCATGTGCCGCAGTCTCCCGACTCTGTGCCGGCCCGTTCCATCTATCGCCGATCCGTATAGCGTTCACCGATCAGAAGCCGACTGCGACTCTGCAGATTACCAACGAGGGGGATGATCCAGTCACGGTGCAGGTCCACGCGCTCAACTGGCAAGCAAAGGAAACGGGGGACATGTACTCCGATACAGACGAGATTCTTGTCAACCCTCCTGTGGCCCGGATTGCAGGGCATGGAACGCAAATCATCCGGTTGGCGCTGCGCCACCCCACGCGTGTCCCAGTCGAACGCACCTGGCGTCTCATTATCGAGCAGGTGCCTCCTCCGCCCAAGGCAGGGGAGGTGCACATGGTTCTCAAGGCCAGTATTCCCATCTTTCTGACAGCGCATGGCAGTCAGTTTTCGCCTCGCCTGACTTGGGAAGCCGCGCATATGCCGGATGGCTCGTTCAAGGTGACCGCCTCAAACAGCGGCAATGCGCATATTCAGATCAAGACGATGTCTTTGCTGGTAGACGGAACAGGCGCGCCCATCAATTCGACGCTCATGGGATACATCCTGCCTGGGGGAAAGCATGAGTGGAACTTCCAAGATGAGCGCCTGAAGAGCGCAACCCGCATAACCCTTGACGCGCAGACGGATTCGGAGAGTTTGGGGAAACTCCATGAAGAAATTACTCCCCATAGTAGCCAGTGAATGGTTCGCACTCGCTCTATGGTTGTTGATTCTCCCCACATCTGGAATGGGCCAAAAAGCTCAGACGGATTCTACCTCCCGTCAATCGTTTGAGGGCGACAGATGCAAGAATTCAGGGGTAGAGATGGATTGTAGCAGGGACGGCAAGCCTTCATCATCGGCCGCGGCGGAGCAACGGCCTGGGCCGCTCGCAGTCTCTCCCTCTACGGAAATTCCGGAAACCCCGTTGCCACAGCCGTACTTGATTGCAGCGGCGGCCCAGCACAGCAGCGCTCAAACCGGGAGCACGGGCTTCGGCAGTGGTCAGCGCGGCAGCGCGACAGGCGATCCGATGCCGCCTCCGGGAGAGTCTGTCTTTGCCGTCCAGGTGAACAGCAATCTGTTAGAAGACTTTGCCCATATGTATCGCGATCCCCAGGGGCGGTGGTACGCACCGGCGGAGTTGCTGGCGGAAGCACGCCTTCTGAAACCAACAGGGCAGTCCATCCGCGTGGGTGAGGAAGAATTCTATCCGCTGGATGTTTATAGCGGAGTCAGCTATCGCTTTGACGCCGCAAAGCAGTTGCTGGTAATTATCATTTCCGCAGAAAACTTTCAGACGTTGAATATCCAGGCTTCCAAACGAATACCCGCAGAAGCGGCGGCGTCTGATCCGGGCTTCTTTCTGAACAACGATTTACAGGTCTCCGGCGCTGATACCCAGGTTCAGGTCTCCGGCGAGGAGGAACTCGGATTCTTCAGCAAACTGGGTGTGCTGACCTCGCAATTCATAGCCCGCGATTTAACTCATCACTGGGCGGCCACCCGGCTGCAAACACTATTCTTCCGTGACTTTCCCAAGAGAATGGTAACACTGGGCGTCGGTGATAACTACAGCGCCAGCTTTGCCACCTGGGCAGAGACGGTAAATTACGCGGGCATCCGCTGGGCCAGCAACTTTACTACCCAGCCCGCGTTTTTGCCCTTCGCCCTTCCGTCCATCGCAGGCAGCGCTGCCCAACCCTCCATGGTGAACCTCTATGTGAACAACCTGCGGATGCTGCAACAACCCGTGGAAGAGGGGCCTTTTACCATCAGCGACATTCCGGTGATGAGCGCGGAAGGCAACATCCGGATGGTGGTAACGGACATGCTCGGAAGGCAGCAGGTGGTCTCGATGCCGTACATCAGCACGCAGCAACTGCTGCGCGTAGGGGTGAGCCAGTACGCCTACGAGAGCGGCGTGCAGCGGCGTAATTTTGGGCAGGAGAGCAACGGATACGGCGGCTGGTTCGCCGCCGGAACGTATCGCCACGGTTTCACCAACAACTTTACCCTCGGCCTGCGTGGAGAAGCGCTGCTCGACAGCCAGACCGGAGGCATCGGGTTCGACAGCGGCTTTCTCCGCCTGGGCGTTGTCTCGGGCGGAATTGCCGTCAGCCACGACAAAGCTGGCCAATCGGGCGGGCTGGCGTATGCGCAAGTACAGCATAGCGGCCGCAGCTTTGGGTTTTCACTTTATGCGCAGGCAGCGCAGGAGAATTTTCGGCAGTTGGGCCTGTTGCCTAACCAGAAGCCTACAAACTTTCTCGGCCAGGCGCAAGGCAGTTACATGGTGGGGAAGTGGGTAAGCGTGGGAGCAGGATACATGCACCAGGAGAAGCCCGGCAACGCGGTTTTCGACTTTTATAGCCATCCAGTGCAACGGTTCAACACTGTCACCCCGTCGATGACCATCCGCCTGCCGCACGGGGCGACGCTGATGGTGTCCGGCAACTATACGCCAGAGTTCCATCAAAGGGCATCGGGAATCGCCATGCTGATCATTCCGCTGAAAAAGCAGAGGATGGCGATGGCAAGCACGGGTACCCAGACCGGGGGAACAACCCCCTCGGTGGAGTACGATCAGCAGGTGCCGCTCGGCACAGGATGGGGGTATCGCCTGCGCGCCAGCAGCACGAATAACCTGGAAAATCCTCTTGAAGACGCCCAGGTGAGATATCAAAACGACCACGGAACCTATCAATTGGAAGTCAGCCAGCAGAGGGGTTCCCCGACGACTTGGAATTTTAACTACACGGGCGGCCTTGCGCTGCTGCATAGCGATTTGCTGCTTTCACGGCAAGTAACCGATGGCTTTGCGGTGGTGGACACGAATGGCGTCCGCGGCTTGAAAGTGATGGCCAATAACAACTACGTGGCAACGACTGACCGGCGCGGCTTGGCGATGGTGCCTTCGCTTCCAGCCTATAACCGCAACTTGATTTCACTGGATGAATCCAGTTTGCCCTTGAATGTTGATGTGGATTTGAGCGATAAAATCGTGGTTCCCATGGCGCGTAGCGGCTTGCTGGTGAAATTCAAGTCACAGCAGGTGCAAGGTGCGGTGCTGGCGCTGGTGACGGAAGAGGGGAAGGAATTACCCCTGGGAGCGGAAGTCAGCGTGAACGACGACAAAGTGGTGTATGAAGTGGCGCTGCACGGCGAAGCATATATTCCCGAAATTCAATTCCCGGCTGCTGTGCGCGTTCATTGGGATGGAGTCACATGCCAAGCGACCGTGGCCCCGCCGAAGAGCAATGAGCCGCTGCCGCGGATCGGGCCGATTCCCTGCCGGAGGATGCAATGAGATTGCTGGCTAAATGCTTCGTGTTTGTGGTTATTTCCGCGACCGGATTATATGCACAGGGCGTCACGTGCGACATTGTGAATGCTTCGATTACTTTTGGCAATTACGATCCGATAGCTGCCAATGCGGCAACCGATGAAACCGCGATTGGGACGATACAGATCAACTGCAATGGCGCGACTACGGTAACCATCAACCTGGCTGTGGGCACAGGAAGCTATGCGAGCCGCACCTTAAGCAATGGCGCGAGTACCCTGTACTACAACCTTTACGCCGATGCCGGGTACACGCAAATCTGGGGCGACGGGACTAGCGGCACAGTCACGGTGCCTTGCACCTTCTCCAGCAGTGGAACCCAGACCATTCCTGTATACGGAAAGATTCCGCACAGGCAAACCGGTGCTGCGGCAGGAGCCTATAACGCGACGCCGCAGGTGAATATCTCGTGGCCCTGAGAGGGCAAACTGGATGAATTTTTAGTTTCTTATAGGTTCGATGTGCGTTATACGCAAGCACACATACAAGATCCAACTGCTGCTGGATCGCCAGATTGGCTTTCATTACTACGAGCAGGTGAGCGGGCCCACAGAAGTGATAGTAGGAACCGATGAGACGCCGGGACAAGCGCAGTTTGTGGTGCGGGTGAATCAGAACAAGGTTCCCAGCAGCTTGGTCCGATTGCCGTCGAGAATCTTGCCCGCCACGGGATCGGGAATGACCGGGTGCTTCGCGTTCTACCCAGGCAGGTCGTCGTGCAGCACCACGTTGAGCAGCTTTTTGTTGATGCGCAGATTTTCGCTGCTGTGGCCTTCGTAGTTGATGTAGCCCAGCTTGCGAAAGCGGTTCATGAAGACGCTGACGCGGGAGCGCGTCGTACCGATCATCTCAGCCAGCGTCCCCTGCGTGATGGGCGGAATCCGCCCCCCCGGTACGGGCTGACCGTCGAAGTCTCCCATCAGTAGCAGAAACCTGGCCAGACGCTGCTCACTAGAGTTAAAGAGCTGATCGATCAGGTCAGCCTGAGTCCGGACTCTCCGCTTCAGCATGAAGCTTGTGAAGACCTTGGCGAAAGTAGGCTCGTCCATCACGCGGAGCATCTCCACACGCGAAATCCGGAGCGCCGTGCATTGGGTCAGGGCCGTGGCGGTGGTGGCTCGATGCGCGTTGTCACCGGTCAGCGCTTCCTCACCAAGGAAATCCCCGGCGTCCAGCAGAGTTACCGTGGCCTCCTTGCCCCTTTTCGAGACCACGGTCAGCTTGGCCCGGCCCACTTCAAGGTAGAAGACTTCGGTGGCGAGTGATCCCTGCCTGAAGAAGCGCTCTTGGGGCTTCCTGTGAACCACCGTGTGCCCTGTCCCTTCGCCGCTGAGGTACTGCTTTACGTCAAAACCCTTCATCCGTTGAGTCTGGCACCCTCAGGGCGAGCGAGTCTGAGCCGGAGGGCTCATCGTAGCCGATAACTTCCCTGTCGATGAGGCGCTTACACCGCCGCGACCGGCGGTAGGTAGCGTGAAGGCGATGCCAGTGGTTCTGATAGCCAACATGGAAATCGGCTTGCACGCCAGGAATGAACGCTAGATTAAGCCGTTTTGACTGATTCTCCTCGACACTAGTCTTAGGGCACTGGCCGGCGAGCGCTTGGCAAAACAAGACGCTTCTCGCGGAAAAGGGTCGCGCAGGCCTTGACTGCCTCCACATCCAACAGGCTGCCGGCCTCCTTCTCAATCTGCTTCAATACGACATTGAGATTGATTGCCGGCCGGTACGGCCGATGGGAGGCCATCGCCTCAACCATGTCCGCCACCGCCAGCACCTTGGCCTCGGGCAGGATCGCATCCCCTTTGAGGCCCCGGGGATAGCCCGAGCCGTCCAGTCTTTCGTGGTGTTGGCGCACAATCTCGGCGATGGGCCACGCAAACGGTATGTTTTTCAGAATGGTGTAGCCCGTCTCCGTGTGCTCGCGAATCAAGGCCCATTCTCCGGCAGTTAGTTTGGTCGGCTTGGTCAGGATCTCGGCAGGTATTGATATCTTCCCGATGTCGTGGACCTGTCCCGCCACATACAATCCATGCAAGCGCTCCTCTGGCCAGCCCAGATCCTTGCCAATTGCGACTGCGATATCTGCCACTCTGCTCTCGTGACCTGCGGTGTAAGAGTCCCGCATTTCCATCGCGACCACCATGGGCTTCACCATCGCGGACAATGCATCAGTCAACAGCCTTTGCGTATCTGCCAGGACGATCTGTCCGGCATTCAGAGCCAACCCCTGATCGAGAGCATGGACAGCGTGAACGATTTGCTCCGCAAGGTGCTGGAATACCTCGACCGCTGGCGCTTCAAATGCGTTGGGGCGTGCGGCATAAATAATCAATACGCCACGCCAGCCATTCTCGACCAGAAGCGGAATGCACACGACGGAGCGTATGCCGTATTGCCTCGCTCGCTCGCGCCAGGGTGCATAGGTCTCGGATGTCTCGGAGTCGAAAACATTCTGCATCTTGCCGGTGCGAATGCAGGCGCCCATCGCAGCTTTTCCAGTCTGCTCATCCTCCGCCCAGCTCAGATGCATCCCGTCCAAGTAGCTCGCGGCACTCCCCGTTGCCGCGGCAACTCGAACTGGCCTCCCCGGACCATCTTCCGCAATGCCTACAAAGGCGAGCACATAGATGGATTCGCGCGTAATGGCCTCGCAAACAGTCCTCAGAAGGTCTTGTGAGTGGCGCGCCGGGGCAAGCGCCAGAGCTGCGCCCGCATAGGCCGACAATGCCCAGTTCTGGGCCTTGAGCCGATGCTCTCTCTCTTTTTGTACGGTGATATCGCGGATTGCCGCCGTCACCAGAATCCCCTCGGTACTCTCCAGCGGGCTCAGCATCATTTCGATCGGGAACTCGCATCCATCTTTCCGCAGGCCGATCAGCTCAAGCCCGGTTCCAATCTGCTGCGCCAGAGCCTCTGCCGCGGTCCGGGTTCCGTCCGCGATCAGTCGTTCGGCAAACCCCTCCGGAATAATGTTCGTCACCTTCTGGCCCAGCAGTTCATCGCGGCGGTATCCAAACTGTTTCTCCGCCCTGGCATTCAGCAGGACAATCTCTGCGGCCTGGTCCACCACGACCATTCCATCCGGAGCGGCCTCCAGAAGCCCCCGGTATCTGGCCTCCATCTGCACCAGATGTGCCTCCTTATCGTTATACGCGGTGAGGTCGCGGAACTCGACAATCAAGATCGGACCGCTGCCGGGCTTTAGCGACTCCGACGACCAGATGTCGACTGGCGCCAAACTTCCATCTTTGCGATGGATGTGAAGACCAGGGTGGGACGATCCCTTCAGCGCTGCCTTTCTAAGCTCAACCTCGACCCGCTCGCGCTCGGCCTCCGGGTGCAGCATGGTCACTTGCATGCTGATCATTTCCGCGCGGGAATAGCCCATCAGAGATTCCATTGCCGGATTCGCATCCAAAATGGTCCCCGCGCCGGCATCGATCGCAATTGTTCCGTCCTGCGCATAGGTCCAACTCAACGCGTAAAGGCTGTCCGGCTCGATGGCATATAACGTGTCGGCCACGGCTATCCAACTTTCTAACTCCGCCACTGTTCATGCGGCTCTTGCCCAGGAGTTCCATTTGCTTACCCAGATATAAGAGAGGCTACTCCCGAGTTTCCGGCATTACTGTCCACAATTGACCGACGGCTTTGTCGCCCGATAGATGGGGCCTTTGCCCCTCATTTATTCTGTGCTGGCTTTGGGACACAAAGGGTAAGTTTTGACCCACGACCGCCGCCCCGCGTTTTCAAGGGCTTGCATGGGTCAACTGTCAAGGCCATATTTGACGCCTGAAATGCGGCTATGCCCGCGTATCGACTGAAGACCAGAGTACAGCCTTGCAGCTCGCGGCCTTGAATCGGGCCGGATGCAAGACCCTTTTCAAGGATGAGGACTTGTCAGGAGCCACGACGAAGCACCCGGCCTGTGTTGAGGCCGATGGTTTGTGCCACTACAAAGGCTATCGCCTGGGCCTCTATCTTGCGCGCGGTTTTCTCCGCCGCCGCGCGACGGTTGAGCTGCGCCTCTCCGATCTATGCGCCAGGGTATCCTATGCTTAGTCCACCAACGGCAAGAAATCCACGCTCGATGCAGGGAGCGCCGAAATCTTGCAGGGCATTCGGGGGTTGCTATGAGTAAGCGCCAGGATTCCAATCCGCTTTATGACGGCATCCGCAGCCAGGTATTGTCGGCTCGCCAGAGCGCAGCGCGAGGCGTCGACTTGTTGCAGGTCTCTACGAACTATGAGATTGGCCGGCGCATCGTCGAGCAGGAACAGCAAGGTGCGGATCGCGCACAGTATGGCAGGGAGCTTCTGAATGGGCTGGCGGAGCGACTTATCAGCGAGTTCGGCAATGGCTTTTCGGTAAGTAATCTCAGGTATATGCGCCAGTTCTACTTGGCTTATCCTGAACGCATTGCGCCAATTCGCCAGACGGTGTCTGGCGAATTCCCGGCCTTCCCAATTGCCCAGACGCTGTCTGTCCCAATTCACCAGACATTGTCTGGTGAATTGCAGACTTCGGCAGAGGCGACATATAAGCCATTTGTTTTGAGCTGGTCGCACTACGTCTTCCTGATCGGACTCAAGCCGGAAGAGCGCGACTTCTATGAGATTGAGGCTGCCCAGCAGGGCTGGACTCTGCGCGAACTCCGGCGCCAATTCGATGCCGGTCTCTATGAGCGGCTGGCCCTCAGCCGCGACAAGCAGGCGATCCGCGACCTGGCGCGGCAGGGTCAGCACGTCGCCAAGCCGCAAGACCTGCTCAAAGATCCCTGCGTGCTGGAGTTTCTCGGACTGGAGGAAAGGGCCCGCTACTCCGAGTCCGATCTGGAATCGGCCATCGTTACCCATATTGAAAAGTTTTTGCTTGAACTGGGCAAGGGCTTCCTCTTTGAAGCAAGACAAAAGCGGTTCACCTTCGACGACGAACACTTCTTCGTCGATCTCGTGTTTTATAACCGGCTGCTGCGATCCTACGTACTTATAGACCTCAAGATTGGCAAGCTTACACATCAAGACCTTGGCCAGATGCAGATGTACGTCAACTATTTTGACCGCCACGTCAGAACCGAGGCGGAGAACCACACCATCGGCATCGTGCTCTGCAAGAAAAAGAATTCCGCCCTGGTCGAGATTACCCTTCCCAAAGACGCCAACATCCACGCCCGCGAATACCAGCTCTACCTGCCCAGCAAAGAGGAACTGCAACAAAAACTTATTGAATGGACAAGAGAGCAGGGTGGAGAGGAAGAATAAAGTCTGAAAGAATCGTTCTCGCGCTGCCTGTTGTTCCATCCCGCCGCCGTTTCAAAGGGAAGCGCAAGGGAGGGGACAAATTGTCTCTCCCCTTTGAAGGCCTCGGCCAGAGAGGGATCGCGGACGGTTTTCTCTGGCGCCGAGCGACGGTTAAAGGGGACACTGGCCGGTGATGCGCCCTATCATTCTTATTTGCGGGTCGGAAGAATCGGCGCTCTGTTTGCACGAGGCCGCAGCCTAGAGCGACGGACCCCTATGGACGAAACTGGACGCAAGCTGCTGAATGGGGGTAGATATGGGGGTACATACATACAAAAAATCCGCAATTCGCTCATTTATAAATAGTTATGGTTTGATACGAATCCAGTCGTGCCTACCATATTTATCAATAACATAGCTGGAAGGCCCTGAATTTTTCACCTGTAAAACCTCACCTGCTTCCGTTTTCGCGGTCCCTATACCCTATTGAACGGTCTGCGATTCGGGTGCAAAGCCCGCATCATTGAGTCCTGCGCGGCCAACATCGACGAATTTACCCGGTAAGCGTACAGCCCGAGCGTGGTCGAGACGTTGGCATGGCCTAGATGCCCTTGAACCATTTTTATTTCCGTTCCCTGATTGACCAGCCAGCTTGCCAATCCGTGCCGGAAGTTGTGGAAGCCGAACCGTTGCCCCTTCTTGAGCTTCACCTTCTGCTCGGCCAGACGACGAATGACCTCTCCCAAATGCTGCCGAAGCCCTTCATACAGCACTCGGCGCCGGCATTTGGGAATAAAGGCTACCTGCTACTGCCACTCCGGCAGAGCCGGGGGATATCCTCACCCTTCAGAAATCAAGCGTCGATTGCGTTACGTTGGCTCCGTCCACAATCAGCTTTCCAGATGCAGAACCGGCCCCGGATGGCAGACGCCAGGAGAGAGTTACGGCCCTCTCCTCTCCCGGCAGCATCTCAAATGCATTGTCACTGAATTCGGTCAGATAGGGCTGAGGCGTCTTGGCATCCCATTCGACGCGCAGACGAATCAGATGCGCATAGGAGTCGCCATTCTTCAGCCGCACCAGGCGGACCGCGCCGGCCTGCGGTTTGGCTGAAGAGCCGGGTTCCAGGCTGACGCCGATATGAGTAACAGGCTGCTCCTTGAGAGTCTGAAAAAGCGGCTTTTCCGTGGCGTCCAGCAGATCGGCCGCCGACAGAGCGGGCGTCTGGCCGATAGCCTGCGCCACCAGACCGATAAAGCTCTCAAAGTAGGCGCGATTTGCCGGGTCGCGAATCAGTTGCTGGCCCAGTTGGTAGTCATCTTTCTCAGCCTGCACGGGAGTAAACCCGGTAAAGCTCACTGTGCGTCCCTGGCCAAATGCGCCCGTAACCAGAAGAGGCTGCCCATGAATGGAGAGCAGCGTTTTGCTGTTCGGCTTGGCGCTGACCAGATTGAATGCACGAACTCCATAATGTTGCAGCAGCGGCAGACCTTCCCAGATTTCTTCCGGCGGTGCAAGAATATCGCGAAAGCCCGCTTCCGTCTGCAGATTGTCGTCGAGCGTGTGTTCGCCATACACCAAATCGTTGCGGTTCTGGATGGTTACCGGCAGCAGCTCGGAGAGAGCGGTAAGTTCGACCAGAGCCTGCCTCGCCTGGCCGCCATGGTAACTCGATTCGCCGCCGGTGTGAATAAACCCCGTGCCCGCGGCCACGGCCTGACTGATGCCCTGCGCTGCCAGCGGATCGAAGATTTTGGCGAAGTTATCAAATGCCGCCAGCCAGATCACATCGTATCTGGCATGAAGTACGGCTCCGTTTGCAAGCTCACCGAAGCGGCCGACTGCCTCTTCGTCTCTCACATCCACCTCGATGCCCACTCCACGCAGCATTCCGGCAATGGGCGCGGCCATCGACGACTGCCCGATCAGCAAGACCCTGACGGGACGGGCAAATGCGCGAGGAACGACTTTCACATAAGTGTTGTCCTCGGCATGTTCCTGCGGATCCGATGAAGACAGCGATGCGCGAACAAAATATACGCCTGGCTGCTCCGGCAAGGTCCAGTCAAGCGTGCCCGCCTCCGTTTTCCCATCTGCCTGTATTTCGCGGGTAAAACTGCGTCCAAAGACCTTTTTGCCGTGCAGATCGTAGATTCCGCAATCGATCTTGGCATCGACGGGGTGGTCTAGGTCGTTGATGGCCCAAACCGGAATGGAGATCCTGCTTCCGGCCACCTGAGGCTCGAGCGCGTCTCGATATGCAAAGTTCACCGCCAGCCGGGCCTGGGCGCGCTTCATCCACCAGTAACTGGCCTTCGGTATCCGGTCATAGTCGACAATACCGAAGCGAAAACCAGGTCCCAGTTCAAGGAAATCCCAGAAGCGGATGCCCATGATCGACTCATATTTCTTGCGCCGGTATGCCTCGGTGGCGTATTTCAGCAAGAATGCCTGGTAAATCTGGGTGGCATCGACGAGTTCTCGCGGGGAGCGGATGTCGCGATCGACATAGTGTTCCGCGCGATACAACATGCTGTACAGCGAGTCGTATTCGGAGCTTGCCAGATAGGAATAGGCGGAAATGTCAATCGGCAGGCCGTACCAGCGAGGAAACACATGATTGCCTGGATCCCACTGTTCTTTGGGAGATAAATACTCGTCCAGCTTTTCAGAGGAGGACATGGAAATGCCGCCATACTCGGAGATGAATCCGGCATGCGCATCGAAATGCTGCTGGTAGTCGCCAGAGTCTCCGCGGTAGCCGGCTGTTGCCATCCAGAAATGCTTTTCGCCCAAATCGCACAGACTGGGATGGAACTCGGTGCCAGGAGACAACTCAGCAACCAGCTTCCGCATCTTGTCGCTGAATAGCTGATATCCAGGCTGATCGAATTGCACCCCGGCAAAACCCCATCCTCCGCCCTTGTCGTGCGCTTCCGCCAGAGGAACCCACTCGATGATAGAGGGATGATTACGATGCTCAGTCACAATCTGCGCAACTTCTCTTTCAGCCTCTTTCAAAAACGGCTCGCGCCGCGGACTATCGGCGTCAAGAACCTGTCCCGGCCCGAATTGCTCAAAAGGCATTTCGGCAACGATCATGATCCCCAGCTCATCGCATAAGTCGTAAAACTCCGGCTTTTCCACCACGGTAAAATTCACAAGCTGATTCAGGTTGGCATCGCGGAAGAGGCGCAGATCGCGCTCATAATCATCGCGCGTTGGACGAGACCGATAGTAGTCTTCGATGGGGAACCAGGAGGCCTTGATAAAAATGGGCTTGCCATTCAAACGGGTGGTCATATCCGCCCCGCGGGTCAAGGTGCGGATACCGAAGCGCACGGTTTGAACGTCGCCCGCCGCGCCGGTTTCCGCTGCACTTGCGGCAGGAACGATGCGGGCCGTCAGCCGGTACATATCCTGGGCGCCGGAATCCCAGGACCACCATAGACGCGCCTGCTTGACGGGAACTTCCAAGCTGAAGAAAGTTTTCCCCGGACCAGCGCGCACCGCAATCGCCTCCGGCTGGAGTGTCTCTCCGGCAAACGTGGCGGGGCTGATGCTCAGCTTTACAAATGTTGAAACGGCATCCTGGCCCGCATTGTCGACATTGCCGCTGATTGCGAGCACGGCGCTCCCATCCGGCTGAATCGACTTTGTCCTCACAAATAGATCGGTCAGAGTCATCGGGTTGACGGTGGTGAGGTGAACGCTGCGCCACAAACCCATTGCAAAGGCTGCATTGCCATGCGCCGGCAAACCGTCCCAGCCCACGCTGATCGTGTAGGGAGGATGACTGAGTCTCAAGGTATCCGAATAGACGCTCATGCTGAAATCGCCATTCATGTATTCGGTCAGGCCGCGGTCCTTTGGAATCCATGGATGGGTTACACGCACCGCCAGGACGTTATCTCCGCCATTGCGCAACAGCGAAGTCACATCGAACGAAAAGGGCACATAGGTCCCTTCGTGTTCGCCCAGAAGCTTTCCGTTGAGCCAAACGCTGGCGAAGTAGTCGGCGCCATCGAAGTGAAGCAGGATTCTCTTTCCCGCCGGCGGCCGCAAGGCCTGGAAGTGCTTGCGGTACCACCACTCCTTCTCATTGATGCTGGTGAGTTCTTTTGTCTGGCGGAAGAGATCCTGGCCTTTGAGCCCCACTTGCAGTTGTACGTCGCCCGGCACCTGGACGCGGCGAAATCCGCTTTCATCAAAGCTCTCTCCCTGCGCCCCGGCCGCGACTCCGGCATCTATGGCGAAAGAGCCGAGCAGCCAATCGCCGCCGTCCAAAGACTGCTCCTGGCTCGGTGCGGAGGGAGATTGAAGCGTTTGTGCGTTGAGCGCAACCGAACGGCTGAAGCCGATGAGAGCAACCAGCAATGCGACGCAGAAGATCGCGAGAAAGCGGAAGGCGTCTTTGTGTTTGGAACGGCACAAGCCCAGCCGTCCATCTGGCTGTTCAGCGTGCGGCATCATCAACTTCATTGCGACTGCCAGCATTTCCGTTATCCTTGCGAAGCTCTGAGATGGCCTCGCTTGTTCAAAATGGTTGGTTCGATTTCCCGTTGGAAGATCTTGCCTCTATCGCGCGACTCCGTAAATGCGCGAAGGCGATTATTCATCCCCGAAACTGGAGTTAGAGGTCCAGTGTTGGCAGGAGGCGCGGCGGACGGCGCAGCATAGTCAACTGTTCGTAGGCGTAGGCCAGAGCGATGAGTTTTCCTTCACTCCAGGCGCGTCCGAAGAACGAAAGCCCCACCGGCAATTCCCAGACAAAGCCCATGGGCACGGTGATGTGTGGATAACCCGCAACCGCCGCGATCGTGGAGCTGCCTCCCGTGATGTGGTCGCCGTTCACCAGATCGTTGACCCATGCCGGATTGCCCGTTGGGGCCACCAGTGCGTCGAGTTTGAGTTTGTCCATCGCCGCATCCATGCCCTCCGCGCGCGACATGCGCCTGCAATCGGCCAGCGCTTTGCGATACTCCTCACTGGACAGGTCGCCCTTGGACTCGGCCTGCAGAAAAAAATCCTGTCCAAAGTATTTCATTTCCGAATCCTTGTGCTTCTCGTTGAAATCGATTAGATCCTTCAGCGAGTGCATGGCCGCATTGGCTCCGACCCAGTCGAAGTAGGCCTTCAGGCCAGCCTTCAATTCATAGAGCATCACCAGCATTTCCTGGTCATCGAACTTGCCGAGGGTTGGTATCTCGACCGGATCGATAATCTCCGCTCCAGCCTTCTTCATCGCCGCCAGAGCCTCATCAAAAAGATGATCGACGTCGAGATTGTAGCCGGCGTACTTGCGCACAACGCCCAGGCGCGCGCCTCGCAACCGTCCCGCATCGAGAAAGCGCGTGTAGTCTTTTTCAATGTGCGAGGCGGCAGCGGCGGTGGCTGGGTCGTTCGGGTCAACCCCAGCCAGCACGGAGAGCAGCGCTGCCGCATCGGCGACGTTGCGTGCCATCGGTCCAGCAGTATCCTGCGTGTGCGAGATTGGAATAATGCCTCTTCGACTCACCAGACCAACCGTAGGCTTGATGCCTACAATGCCGTTCTGTGCCGCGGGCGAAACGATGGAGCCATCCGTTTCCGTGCCCACAGCCACCGCGCATAGATTGGCTGCAACCGCCGCGCCCGAGCCTGAACTGGAGCCGGATGGGTTGCGGTCGAGTACGTAGGGCATCTTCGTCAGCCCGCCGCGCCCGCTCCAGCCGCTGGTTGAGTGCGAAGAGCGCAGATTGGCCCACTCGCTCAGATTGGTCTTGCCCAGGATGACGGCCCCGGCAGCACGAAGGCGAGCTGCGACTGCGGAGTCCATGGAAGGCCGCGTGCCCAGCAACGCCAATGATCCGGCGGTGGTATGCATGTTGTCGCCGGTCGCAATGTTGTCCTTGATCAGCACCGGGATGCCGTGCAGCGGACTGCGCGCGCCCTTGGCCTTGCGTTCGCGATCAAGCTTGGTGGCCACAGAGCGCGCGTCCGGGTTCAACTCGATGACTGCGTGCAGGCTCGGCCCCTGGCCGTCAATCGCGTGGATTCGCCCAAGGTAAAGCTCGGCAAGCTGGCGCGATGTGTACTTGCCGGATTGCATTGCCTGCTGCATCTGGGTAAGCGTGGCCTCATCCAGCGCGAAGGGCTCAACTTGAATGTCTTTGCGATTCGATCCGGCATCGGGAGTGCCGGCCATGGCGGCCGGCGTAAGAGCTGCGGCTGCGGCCCCGGCTGCCACGGTTTTGAAAAATTGGCGGCGACTGCTTTTCATGTTCACTGAACCTCGCGCTGGCAACGCTTCATCTGAAGTTTTATTACAACACTGATTCCCCAGAATCTCACCAAGGGATGCCGGAGTTCTCCAGAACCTGGCGGAAACACAAATTGAACTGTGAAGCCCCACCCCACGAACTCCGCTACTTGAGAATCGGCCCCAGTGGCCCTTCGTTCTCGCCTGACCGCGGGTCCACGCGGAAGTCCCAGACAGACTGGTTGATGTCGGAGGCGGAGAGGATCTCGGCCAGCGCGCGATAGCAGCCGCATTGGGCCGGACCAGAACATAGCTCAATAGTTTAGACGGAACAGAAAAGGGAAGGCGGGCCAAATTCGGATGGCAACGCCTGATGGGAGCTCAGGCATTCTGTTCATTCAAGCGGTGCTGCACAGCCACTCTACTGAAACTCCACAACTAGGCATCTGCCAGTCGCTGCGGCTCCAGAGTCGGCTCGGGGCTCGCTTCCGCTGCCGCGCTGCCCGCTTCTTTTTGCGGCTTCTGCTGTTGCTGAAAGCAGACGCGGCACAGAACCGGCCTGCCCTGCGTAGGCTTGAAGGGCACCGTTGTTGCCTCGCCGCACTGCGAGCAGTTGATCCGGGTCTCCGGCCGCACCCTGGAGCCGCCGCGGACGCGCTTCGCCTTGCACTGCTTGCAATGCTTGGGGTCGTTCTTGAATTGTTTGTCGTGGAAGAAGAGCTGCTCGCCGGCAGTGAATACAAACTCGGCGCCGCAATCGCTGCACTTCAGGATTCTGTCGGTAAATTCCATGGCCGGCTTCCCCATAGAAGGAAAACATTTTGAAATCGGCCAGGCCTGGAAACAGCTTGCCGGTCCCGTTTCCCTGTCTTCGTGCTTTGATCTACAACCAGGGCCCGGGCCGCAACAAGTTTCGCGGCGAAACAATATCTTCCCAATTCACCGGAAAGACTTGGAAAAACACTCGCACGCAGTCCGCGTGCCGAGGGTTCAAGCCAAAAGAAAGAATCGCAACAGCCCGCCCCGGCCTTGCCTTGAGTTTCCGGCTTCCTGCCCGCATCTTGCGCGGGGGCGCCGGGACGGCGCGTGTCACGATTGTTTTGAAACTACTCAGCCTCTTTACGAGCCTTCTTGCGATTCCGCTTGCGCGCCAAAGCTGCCTTGACGCGTTTCTTTTCACCGGGCTTCAGATAGTAGGAGTGACGCTTGACTTCCTTGATGATGTCTTCCTGCTGTACCTTCCGCTTGAACCGGCGAAGAGCGTTTTCCAACGGCTCGCCTTCCTGTACACGAACTTCTGCCAAAGTGATCCCACCTCCAAACCCGCCAACTGGCTTCTTCTAGGATACTGGAAAGAATCGGCCAAGGGTCAAACAAAGGCGCCCGGGCCGGAAGAATTCTCTTCAGATAGGGCGGAATTCCTCCCAAATCGCCCTCCATAGCCCTCGTTCCTCCCGATTTGGAACAGATTTTCGGCCTTGGCGGCCTTGTCCGGCGCTTCCGGGTGGGCCGGCACGCCCCATGCTGAGAGCGCATCACGCCCTAGAATTGACTTGGAGGCCTTGAAACCATGATCCGCAGCTACCAGGGGCGGCTGCCCCAGTTTCCCGCCAGTTGCTACGTCGATCTCTCCGCGCAGCTTGTCGGCGACGTGACGCTGGGCGAGCGCTCCTCGGTGTGGATGAACGCCGTGCTGCGCGGCGATGTGAACTCGATCCGCGTCGGCGCGAACTCGAATGTGCAGGACTGCGCCGTGCTTCACGGCCAGCGCACCACTTTTCCGGTTGTCATCGGCGACTGGGTCACCATTGGCCACAACGCCACCATCCACGGCTGCGTCGTGGAAGACGAAGTGCTCATCGGCATGGGCGCAACGATTCTGAACGGCTGCCGCATCGGCGCGGGCTCGATTATCGCCGCCGGCGCCGTCGTGCCCGAGGGAACGATCATTCTGGCCAGGACGCTCTGGGCCGGTGTTCCCGCCAGGCAACGCCGCGAACTGGGCGACAAGGACCGCGCCCTGATTCACGAATACGCGCAAAACTATCTGGACTATGCGGAGATCTACCTGAATGGCGGGCTGGAGCCTTCAAAATGATTGTGCCGAAGGCCGTGGACTATTTCGTGGTGGACGTGGAAACAGCCAATCAGTCGCTGGATAGCATCTGCCAGATCGGAATCGCTTTTTTTGCGGACGGAAAGATGGTGGACGGCTGGGAAAGCCTCATCAACCCGCAGGACTACTTCGCGGCCTTCAACGTCGCTCTGCACGGCATCGGACCGAAGACGGTGGCGCAGGCTCCCTGCTGGAGCGATGTCTTCCCCAAAGTGAGGGAGATGCTCTCTGGCGCTGCGGTTGCCAGCCACACATTTTTCGACCGCTCGGCCATCTCTGGCGCGTGCGCGCGGGCCGCAGTTCCAGCCGTGCCTTACGCCAAGTGGATCGACACCTGCTGGATCTCCCGTTTCGCATGGCCCCATCTGCTCAACCACAAGCTGCCGACGCTGGCCAGGAGCTTCGGGATTGAGTACCGTGCCCACGACGCGCTGGAGGATGCGCGGGTTGCCGGAGAGGTTCTGGCTCTGGCGCTGCAAGAGCGCCAAATCAGCATTGGCGAGCTACTGGCCTCGCCCGGCAAGCACATCACGGGGTTTCCGAAGCTTGCGTCTGCGCGGAAAGCAGCCTTTCCGCGAGCGAGATGACGCTAGATTCCAGCCCGTTGCAGCCCATGCCTTAAGAAACTCCGTAGTGCGGATTGGCAAAAATCTATACGTTTCTTGCTTGCATTCTTCATATATCGTAGCTACGATTAAATAGTGTTCGTCTGGGACGAGGCAAAACGCGAGTCGAATCTGAGAAAGCACGGACTCGACTTCAGAGACGCGCATCTTGTCTACGAAAACCCGGACAAGTGCACGTATGACTCCAGCCGCGAAGGCGAGCGCCGTTGGATGGACATTGCCTTTGCCGTGGTCAAAGGAAGGCTGCTGACGCTGGTTTATACCGAACGCGGAGACGACGTTCGGGTGATTTCATTCCGGCCTGCCAGCCGAGAGGAGCGCGAACAGTATGAACAAGACAAAGAGTGAAACCGACTGGGAGCGCGTACGGGCCTTCAAAGAGGGCGATGCAATTCCCTATGAGCCCGAGGACGGCCCCTACGACCCGAACGACGCCGAGGCTGCGCGGGCGTGGCTGGCGCAGGCCGATCTGATCCGCAAGGATAAGGTGGTTCGCAGAGGCAAGCGCGGACCGCAAAAAGCTCCGACGAAGAAGCTGGTTTCGCTGCGGCTTTCGCCTGAGGTCATCGATCACTTTAAAGCTACCGGGCCGGGTTGGCAGACGCGGATTGATGGGGCGCTGATGGAAGCGATCAAGCGCAGCGCGTAACGACACAATCAAAATGAAAAAGATGACGATTCCGAAGTTTGAGAACGAAACCGACGAAGCCAATTGGCTCTATGAGAACCGCCAGGGGCTGTCGGCGGCGTTTCATCAGGCGGTGCAGGAAGGCCGAGTGCGTCAAGGAACGCTGAAGCTGCGTGGCGCGACGCCTCCGACGACGATTCGCCTTGCTCCGGAAGATATTTCCCGCGCCCGGGCGCTGGCCGAGCGCCGCGGGTTGCGCTACCAGACTTATTTAAAGATGCTGATTCATGAGGCGTTGGAGCGCGAGGAGCGGGCGAGTTAAGCTCGGCGTTCAAGCTGGCGGTCTTTCGCTCAGGGGCTGAAGCCCGGCTTTCTATAACTGCCTTTGCGCCACGACTGAAGTCGTGCCCTGATACACAGCGGCAGGTTGAGGTTCGTGGTTTCATAGTCACATTTCCCTCATCATACGGTCATCACCGGTCCCCAAAAGCGAGGGACCGGTGGCACCCTCATCTTGGTTTGGAAGGATCACCGGGACCGTGGCCACCCGCCACCCGGCCTTCCGCGTTAGACTTATTGCGTGAATCTTCCAAGACTAGCTTTTGTTCTTTGCTGCGCTGCGTTGGCTGGCATACCCATCGCTGTGATTGGGCAATCACCGGAAATGCACGCGAACGCCGCTTTCCGAACTCACACCCGCGCGCACGAGTTGAGTGGATTTCTCTTGCGGCAGGACCGCAAGGCGTTTGATGCGGCGCTGGGCAAGCCCTTTCAAGAGGGGAAAAACTCAAGTGGCGCGAATTGGCGCGCTTATCACTTGCCTGGGTTCAAGAAAAACTATCTGGTTGCCGTTTATGTGGAAGATACAAAGTCGTTCTGGAATGGCAAGGTTGTACAACTGGAGTTGACGGGCGACGAGCCGTCTGGCCTAACGGGTTTCTTCGGCTTGCAGTTGGGCGATTCAGCGGAAAAAGTGGAGATGGTACTTGGCAAGCCAACAAAAATCAGCCACGAAGACGATGTGAACGTCGTTCTGTGGAATTACGTGCGCACAAATTATTCGTTGGAATTTACGGCCTCGCATAAGCTTTACAGCATTCATATTGATGAAGGGCCGGAAGATATGAAATCGGAGGTCGGCGGAACCTCTGAAGTGTATGCATTTGCCAAAGCAGTGAAGGCGCATGAGATTGACCGGGAGCTCTCTCTGGGTTCCGGGGAGATCGTGTGTACAAAAAAGGAGTTTTTCGGAATTCAGGGTGGGCAAGCTCGAAAGATTCTCGGTGATAGGATGAGCGCCGTCGCTATGTGTCTGGCTCAGGCTGCCGACGCCATTCTGCTGCTTGGACCTGAGATGAAATCCACTGACACGGATATCAGGGTTTGGGAAAAGGGACCGCCCGGAATGGTCGTCAAGTTTCCTAAGAGTTCGCCTCTGCGCGAAGTGGTTTTGATGGACGAGGCGGGCGCACCACGCATCTATGAGGTCACTTTCCGGTAGAAGCAAAATCGCTATAACTATCTGTTCAAAGAAGTTTCAGAAACTCATCGACAGTCAAACCCGAATCTCGAATTAGTGCGCGCAGTGTTCCGGGGGCAAGCTCGGGATGCAGCGGAACCGTAAGATTTGCCCGGATGCCCGTCTTGGTCAGCACCAGATGGCTTCCGGTTTGACCACGAGCCAACCAGCCAGCCTTTTCAAAGGCTTTCACCGCTTCTTTTCCGGAGATGTTGCTGAGCTTGCCCATGGTTTGTGCCTCACACTTTTATTTAAGCAGAACTGAAAGCACAAGAAACGGTGCAATTTAGGGGCATTATGTGAAAAATAGGCTCGAAATTCTTGAAAACAGAGAAGTTATCTCTAAACGGCTACAAGCACAGGCATTTGCCCATTCGGGAGCGAGTCGGTGGCCTTCTGATCTTCTGCCCAGAGCCAGCCTCCAATTGCTTCTCGAATATTGACAAGCGCCTCTTTTTCATCCTTCCCTTGGCTGACACAGCCGGGCAGAGCGGGGCACTCGGCAACAATCCAGCCGTCTTCGTCGGAATGCAGAACCACATGAAACATCATGGCAGGACTCCTCGGCACTCCGGTTGTCCAAGTTTGGGCAATCTGAGCTTATCTAACACGATTGTACGAGCACTTTGTGCCCAACACCAGTTCGGCGGGGACAAACATTTAAACTAAGAGAGATATGAGCACACTGAAAGCCGTACGCGGGACACGCGACCTGTTGCCGCCGGAGACGGCGCTTTGGAACCGCATCGAAGCGACCGCACGAGACGTTTTTGCACGCTACAACTTCGGCGAGATCCGCACGCCTGTCTTCGAGGACACGACGCTGTTTGCCCGCGGCGTGGGCGAAGAGACCGACATCGTCTCCAAGGAGATGTACACCTGGGAGGACCGCGCCCGCGCGCAGTCGGAAAAAGCCCAGTCGCTGACCCTGCGACCGGAAAACACAGCCGGGGTGGTGCGCGCCTACATCGAGCACAAGCTGGGCGAGACCGGCCAGTTGCAGAAGCTCTACTACATCGGGCCGCAATTCCGCCGCGAGCGGCCGCAGAAAGGGCGCTACCGGCAGTTTTCGCAGATTGGCGCGGAGGTCATCGGGCCGCCGACGGCGGGCAGCGAAAGCCCTCTGCGCGATGCGGAAGTTCTGGAGATGCTGGCCACGCTGCTGGATGAGCTGGGCATCAAGAGCTGGACGCTGGAGCTGAATTCCGTTGGCTCGGCCGCCGACCGCGCTCGCTACAACGAGGCGCTGCGCGCTGCGCTGGTTCCCCTTGCGCCGCGGATGTGTCCGGATTGCCAGCGGCGGGCCGTTACAAACCCGCTGCGCGTGCTGGACTGCAAGGTTGCGGAGGATCAGCCGATTATCGAGACACTGCCTCGGATCGCCGATTCTCTCGACCAGGAGTCAGAAAAACACTTTGCCGCGGTCACGGCGGCGCTGGACGCGGCTGGCGTGCCGTACACGCGCAACCACCGACTGGTGCGCGGGCTGGACTACTACACTCGCACCACTTTCGAGTTCACCCACGGAGGCCTGGGCGCGCAGAACGCGCTGCTGGGCGGCGGCCGTTACGACGGGCTGAGCGAGATGCTGGGCGGGCCGCGCGCGCCGGGGATCGGCTTCGCCATGGGCGAGGACCGGCTTGTCTTGACGCTGCTGGCGCAACAGGAAGGCGGGGCTGTTGCGGCTAAGGCCGACGCATTTATTGCGCCGCTAGGCGAGGGGATGAACTCCGCCGCGCTCAGCCTGGCCCGCGAATTGCGTCATCAGGGCCTTTGGATTGAGCTGGGCGAAGGCAGCTTCCGGCTGAAAAAATCCTTTGAAACAGCCGACAAGACGGCCCGCCAGATCGTCATTCTGGGCGAAGATGAGCTGCAATCCGGTATTCTTACAGTGAAGACCTTCTCCACAGGCATACAAACAAAGGTTCCTCGCGCGGAGCTGGCGGTTTTTCTGTCCACTCCCGCAAGCAAGTAAAGGACACGAGCAGTGCTTGATTTTCTAGGTAATCTCGAACGGACGCATTACTGCGGCGAATTGCGCGCCGCGAACGCTGGCCAGGAAGTTGTTTTGATGGGCTGGGTCAACCGCCGCCGCGATCACGGCAGCCTGATCTTTCTGGATCTGCGCGACCGCACCGGCATCAGCCAGATCGTGCTGGACAAGGACCTGATCCCTGACGGCCACGCCAAAGGCGAACAGATCCGGCCGGAATACGTCGTCGCCGCCGTGGGCAAGGTGCGCCTGCGCGCGGCCGACTCCATCAATCCCAAGATGGACACTGGCGAAATCGAGATCGCGGCCACCGAGTTGCTGGTGCTGAACGACAGCGCTCTGGCGCCGTTTTCGCCCTCGGAAGATGCAATTCAGAACGAAGAGGTCCGCCTCAAGTACCGCTACGTGGACCTGCGCCGCCCAGAGATGCAGCACAACTTCCGCCTGCGCCACGATATTATGCTGGCCATCCGCGAGAACCTCAGCAAGCAGGGCTTTCTGGAGATCGAAACACCCATTCTGACCAAGAGCACACCCGAGGGCGCGCGCGATTTTCTGGTTCCCAGCCGCGTGCATCCGGGCGAGTTTTACGCGCTGCCGCAGTCGCCGCAGATCTTCAAGCAGATTCTGATGATTTCCGGCTTCGACAAATACTTCCAGATTGCCCGCTGCTTCCGTGACGAAGACCTGCGGGCCGACCGCCAGCTTGAGTTCACGCAGATCGATCTGGAGATGAGCTTCCCGCACCAGGAGACGGTTTTTGGCGTGGCGGAGCAGTTCATGGTGGCCGCTTTTGCCGCTGCCGGCGTCACGCTGCCCGCGCCTTTCCCGCGCATCACATATGACGAATCGATCCGGCAGTATGGCTGCGACAAGCCGGACATGCGCCTGCCGGGGCTCGTGGACGTGCGTCCGGCCTTTACCGATGAGAACCTGGACGCGCTGAAGATTGACAAGGCGCTGCCCGTGGTGGCGCTGCGCATTCCCAACGTGGGCGAGTTGAGCCGCAAGGAGCGCGAGGACAACCACCCCCTCTTCGAGCTGAAGAAGGGCGCCAAGTTCATCGACGACTTCAAGCGGCTGGCCAAGGGCTTTCCCGAGGCCGCCGTCAAGGTGCGCGAACTGGCCGCTGCGGCCGAGGGCGACTTTGTCATCATCGTGGCCGGCGACCCGGATCACCCGGTCAAGGCCAGCGACACCAAATTCCCCGGCCGGCTGAGCGAACGCGAGATCAGCGTCTATACGGCCGCGGGCAACTTCCGCACCGAGCTGGCCAAGAAGTACGCCGACAAGCATGGAGCCTTTGCCACTACCGATGAGGCCGTCAAAGAGGCTGCCGCACCTGCTCCTCAAGGCGGCGGTAAGCTCCCCGTTTCCGCCAAAGGAGCCTTCGAGCCCATCTGGATTACCGACTTCCCGATGTTCGAGTACGACTCGGCCATCGCCAAGTGGATGCCGGCGCATCATCCGTTCACAGCGCCTCACGAGGACGACATGGCCAACCTGCTGACCGATCCGGCCAGCGTGCGCGCCAACTGCTACGACCTGGCGATGAACGGCCTGGAACTCGGCTCGGGTTCCATCCGGATTCACCGCAAGGACGTGCAGCAACAAATCTTCCAGTCGCTGGGGATTTCGGACGAAGAGGCGCACAAGCGCTTCGGTTTCTTCCTGGATGCGCTGGAATACGGCACTCCGCCCCATGGCGGCATTGCGCTGGGCCTGGACCGCATCGTGATGCTGCTGGCCGGCGCGCCCAGCCTGCGCGAGGTGATCGCCTTTCCGAAAACTGCCAAGGCCATCGACCTGATGGTGGATGCGCCGACAACGGTCACTGCGGAGCAGTTGAAGGAACTGCACATCCGGGTAGCGCTGAAGAGCTAAGGCATTTTCGCAGACGGCGCATTGTAAAGCTGAAACAAGAAATCCCCCGCACGGAAGCTTCCGCGCGGGGGATTTCTGTTTGAGTTCGTGGCAGGCTTACCAGTCCGTCATGGTCCCGTCGAGCTTGCGGTTGATGGGCAGATAGGCGCGCTGATAGGGATACTTCGCGGCCAGCGCCTCGTCCAGATCCACGCCCAATCCAGGCTTGTCTCCCGGAACCATCAGTCCGTCCTTGAAGGTGTATTCGTGCGGGAAGACCTGATCGGTCTCATCGTTGTGCGGCATGTGTTCCTGAATGCCGAAGTTATGAATCGCCGTATCGAAGTGCAGCGCCGCGGCCATGGTCACCGGCGACAGGTCCGTCGCTCCGTGGAAGCCGGTACGCACGTGGTACAGGTCGGCAAAGTCGGCCACCTTCTTCAGCGCCGTAATGCCGCCGCCGTGGACAATCGTCATGCGGATGTAATCGATCCACTGGTTGCGGATCAGATCGTGCGCATCCCAGATTGAATTGAGAACTTCGCCCACGGCAATCGGCGTCGTCGTATGCTGGCGGATGATTTTGAAGCCTTCCTGCAGTTCGGCGGGCGTCGGGTCTTCCATCCAGAACAGGTGGAAGGGCTCCAGTTCCTTGCCCAGCCTTCCCGCCTCGATGGGGGTCATCCGGTGGTGGCAATCGTGCAGCAGGAGCAGCTCTTCGCCAAAGACCTCGCGCACCCGCGCAAAGAGCTTGGGAACATGGCGCATGTAAAGCTCGGTGGACCACTCGTACTCCGATGGCAGCCCGCGCTCGGCCGGCTCGTAGCGCCCCGGCTGCTTGGAAACGCCATAGGCCGCGGAGAGCCCCGGAATCCCGCTCTGCACCCGGATTGCCTTGTAGCCCATCTGCTGGTGCCTGGCCACGTCTTCCAGCGCGTGGTCGATGTCCTTGCCCGTCGCGTGGCAGTAAACCTGCACGCCATCGCGGCTCTTGCCGCCCAGCAGGTTATAGACCGGCGTATTCAGCGCCTTGCCCTTGATGTCCCACAGCGCCACATCCACCGCGGCAATGGCAGACATCGTCACCGGTCCGCGCCGCCAGTAAGGGCCGCGATAAAGATACTGCCAGAGGTCTTCGGTCTGGAAGGGATCGCGCCACATGATGCAGGGAATCACGTGGTCGGTCAGATAACTGGCCACGGCCAGTTCGCGCCCATTCAGCGTGGCGTCGCCCAGGCCATAAATGCCTTCGTCCGTTTCCACCTTCAGCGTGACAAAGTTTCTGCCCGGAGAGGTGATATTCACATATGCTTTGGTGATCTTCATTGTCCCGCCTGCCTCAAGCTAACAGCTTACTGCTAACTGTAAGCTGTCCGCTATCTACCGATTTACGCCGCTGGCCAGGAATCCGCCATCCACGGCAATCACTTCTCCGGTCACGAAAGAAGCGGCCTCTGAGGCCAGGAAAATCGCCGCTCCGGCCACTTCACGGGGATCACCGAAGCGGCCCATCGGCGTGCGCGTGATCAACTCTTCCCCGCGCGGAGTGCTTAGAATCATCGCGGAGTTCAGCGGCGTCGGAAAGACGCCAGGCGCCAGGGCATTGACATTCACCCCGCTCCGCGCCAGTTCGATTGCCAGCACCTGGGTCAACGAGGCGACCCCGGCCTTGCTGGCCGCGTACGCCGCAACCTGATAGAAGCCCACAAACGAGGTCAGCGAGGCGATATTGATAATGCGTCCATACCCCGCCGCCGCCATCGTCGCGCCGAAGATCTGGCAGCAGCGCATCGTGCCGGTCAAATTGGTTTCAATAACCCGCGACCAGTCGGCCTCGTTCTCTTCGAGCGTAGGTCCCTTGTGTGTAACGCCGGCCGCATTCACCAGAATATCAACCTTGCCGAACTGCTTCAGCACAGCGTCGTGCAGTTGCTGCACAGAGGCCCGGTCCAACACGTCGCTGGTCACGCGCAAGGAATGCCTGCCCAGCGCCTCAATCTCCGCGGCCGTCTTCTCCACCTGCTCCTGCCGCCGTGAACTGGCCACCACATCGGCTCCAGCGCCCGCCAAACCCAGGGCAATTGCATGGCCCAGCCCCGTAGTTCCGCCGGTCACCACCGCAACCCTGCCCGTCAAATCGAAAAGTCCGTTGCTCATCTTCTTATCCCTTCCCCGCTCGCTTTCGCTTCGCAGGTCCACTGCGTTTTAATTGCGGCGATTTCTCTCCGCCTGGAATCCGCCCCAAGAACATTATCATGTAAACCTATTCACCTGCGGCCCACTTCGTCACACTGTGGTCCCGCCACAATGCGATAAAGTGTCATTGAAAGCTCTTTTCACGCCCATGAATCCGATTCTCATACCCGATTCTTCACGCCGCTGGGACTGCCTGAGCCTGGGCGAAGTCATGCTCCGCCTCGATCCCGGCGAAAGCCGCATCCACACCACGCGCCAGTTCCAGGCATGGGAGGGCGGCGGCGAGTACAACGTAGCACGCGGTCTCCGCCGCTGCTTTGGCCTGCGCGCCGCCATCGCCACAGCGCTTGCCGACAACCCGGTCGGCCGCCTTCTGGAAGACCTCATTCTCCAGGGCGGCGTCGATTCCTCGCTCCTTCAGTGGGTTCCTTACGACGGCGTAGGCCGCATGGTTCGCAATGGCCTCAACTTTACCGAGCGTGGCTTCGGCGTGCGCGCCGCCGTTGGCTGCTCCGACCGCGGCCACACCGCCATCAGCCAGGTCAAGCCCGGCGACTTCGACTGGGAATCGATCTTCGGCGAACAGAACGGCTCGCGCTGGTTCCACACCGGCGGCATCTTCGCCGCACTCTCCGCCTCCACGGCCGATGTGGCCGCCGAAGCGATGGATGCCGCGCGCCGCCACTCGACCCCCGTTTCTTATGACTTGAATTACCGCGATTCTCTCTGGAAATCCATTGGCGGCAAGGCCAAGGCCCAGGAAGTCAGCCGCGAACTGGTTCGCAAGGTGGACCTGCTTCTCGGCAACGAAGAAGATTTCTCCGCCATGCTCGGAGTCCGGATCAAAGGCGTCAGCGAGGATTTTGGCGAGCTGCCTATCGCCGGTTACGAGGAGATGCTGCGCGAAGTCGCCGCCAGCTACCCCAACCTGAAGCTCATTGCCAGCACCCTTCGCACCGCGCACACCGCCAGCCGCAACGCCTGGGGCGCGATCACTCTCTATGAAGACAGAATTGTTCACGTTCCCCAGCGCGACATCGACATTTACGACCGCGTAGGCGGCGGCGACAGCTTCGCCTCCGGCCTCATCTACGGCCTGCTGGCCGGCAAGCCCATCGACTGGGCTCTGCGCTGCGGCGTCGCGCACGGCGCTCTGGCCATGACCACCCCCGGCGACACCAGCACAGCTACCCTCGCCGAAGTCGAACGCGTCATCAAGGGAGGGTCTGCAAGAATTGCCCGCTAAACAGCATCCATCATCCGAGGTAAAAATGTCCGAAAGTACAGCACAAATCATCGAACGAGCCGGCCTGATTCCGGTTCTGCGCGCACGCAACGCCGCCCAGGCCCATGCCGTCGTCAAGGCGCTGCTCGCAGGCGGCATCACCGTGATTGAAGTCACTATGACAGTTCCCGGCGCGCTGGAGGTGCTGAAAGAACTGAAGAATGAGTATGGAGCCAAGCTCCTGCTCGGCTCCGGCACCGTCACGACCGCCGAAGAAGCGGAAGCCACCATCGACGCCGGCGCCGAGTTCGTCGTCAGTCCCAGCCTGCATCTTGAAGTCATAGCCCTCACCAAAGCCAGGAAGAAGCTCTCCATCCCCGGCGCGCTTACGCCGACAGAGATCATCACCGCCTGGCGCGCGGGCGCGGACTACGTCAAGGTTTTTCCGTGTTCCGCAATGGGCGGCGCCAGCTACCTCAAGTCGCTGCACGGACCCTTTCCACATCTCAAGCTCATTCCTACCGGCGGCGTGACGCTGCAAACTGCCGAGAGCTTTCTGCGCGCCGGAGCCCGCGCCCTCGGCGTTGGCAGCGACCTCGTCAATCTGGCCGCCATCGACGCCGGAACGCCGGAAATCATCACTGAAACCGCCCGCGCCTATCTGGATGTGGTGGCGAAGTTTCGCCAGGGGATGAATTCCGCGCGCTAGGAGTCTGTCGGTCATAGATTACCCGAGAGTGGCTTCATTTCTTTCAGTTTCACGGTTTACGATTTTGTCATGGGTCAGAAGTTTCTGCCGGACACAGTCAACCAGACTCTCTTGTTCCC